>Ga0209634_1000265_pt1 | contig 40446 bp, 58 predicted proteins | sample LinPmetageLP40_FD_184043 | JGI IMG/M metagenome (GOLD analysis project Ga0209634, IMG submission 184043) | Marine viral communities from the Pacific Ocean - LP-40 (SPAdes) (version 2) | ecosystem: Environmental > Aquatic > Marine > Oceanic | place: Pacific Ocean | collected 2010-08-26 | reverse complement strand
GAAGATGAAATCATTAACTATGGAGTTGATGGTGGTAGAGCTGCAATCAACTTCCTACGTTCATTAAGAGATATGCTTGCTGGTAATGCTCGGTCTTCAATCAACATGACTGTCAAGTGGGATGGTGCGCCTGCGATATTCGCTGGTATTGACCCAGAAGATGGTAAGTTTTTTGTTGCAAAGAAATCAGTATTTAATGCAACTCCAAAACTCTATAAGACAAACGCAGAGATTGATGAAGATGGACTATCTGGTTCATTGAATAGTAAGTTCAAGATAGCACTTGCAGAGTTTTCCAAGTTAGGTATCAAAGATGTACTTCAAGGCGACTTGATGTTTACATCAGAAGATAAAGGTAATGAAAAAATTGATGGAAAGTCTTTCATTACATTTCAACCTAACACAATCGTATATGCTGTAGACCCCACATCAGATATTGGCAAACAGATTAACAAAGCAAAGATTGGTATTGTATGGCATACAACATACACAGGTAAAGCATTACAGGATATGAAAGCATCATTTGGTGCAAATATTAAAGGATTATCTAAACCAACATCAGTATGGATGGACGATGCAACTTACAAAGATGTATCGGGTAGTGCTACAATGAACTCAAAAGAAACAGAATCAGTAACAGCTGCACTTTCTGCAACTGGTTCTACTTTTAAAAAGATTAACTCAATGCAACTAAAGAAGTTTCTTAATCTACAGGAAAGTATGACAGGTGCAATCGCTGGTGCATCTCTCAAAACATACAATAACAGTAAGGTTCGTGCTGGAGAAAAGATTACTAATCCCAAAGCTCATGCAAAAGGATATGAAAAATGGGTTGAGATGTCAATTCAGAAACAAATTGATAAAGCAAAGAGTGTAAAAGGAAAAGATAAATACAAGAATACACAGAAAGAATATGTAAGAGAAGTTAAGAAACACACTACCAACTTAATACAAATAATCACATTTCAAAATTATTTGGTTGATGCAAAAATGCAAATTGTAAAAAAACTAAATAGTGTAAAGGGATTGACAAATACTTTTATCAAGACCGCAAATGGATTTAAAGTAACTAACCCAGAGGGTTATGTTGCGATTGATAGGGTTAGTGGTGGTGCTGTTAAACTAGTGGACAGAATGGAGTTCTCGTTTAATAACTTTACCGCAATAAAGGCATGGGATAAATGAAAAATTTTAGAGATATCGTAGAGGCTCGTGGTGATACAGCTGTATTCACTTTTGGTAGATTTAATCCACCAACAACAGGTCACGAAAAACTCATAGATGCACTTGCAAAACAACAATCTAAGAACGCTGGTTCTATGATGTATGTGTATCCATCACATTCACAAAACGCTAAGAAAGATCCACTACCACACACACTAAAAATTGCATATATGAGGAAAATGTTTCCAAAGTATAAAAGCAATGTCATTGTAAGCAAATCAAGAACTGCTCTGGAAGCAGCTGTCGAGTTACATAAAAAAGGACATCGTTCTATTGTAATGGTTGTTGGTTCTGACAGAGTTACAGAGTTTAACACTCTACTCAATAATTACAATGGTGTAGATTCCAAACATGGTTTTTATGGTTTTGACGATATCAAAGTTGTATCTGCTGGAGAACGTGACCCAGATTCAGAAGGTGTATCTGGTATGTCTGCATCTAAGATGCGAGCTGCAGCTGCTGATGGTAATTTCGATTTATTCAAAACTGGTGTTCCATCTACCTTTAAAGATTCACTAAAACTTTACAATGATGTTCGCAAGAATTTAGGTATTCGTGAAGAAAGAGATATGGGTGAGATGACAGACTTTGAAACACTCAGAGATTTGTATCTTACAGGTAAACTTTGGAATGTGGGTGACATTGTAGAAGCTCATGGTCACGAAGGTAAAGTTATTAATAAAGGCACAAACTACTTGACATTTGTATCTGAAGATGGAAAAGTACATAAGACTTGGTTACACGATATTGTAGAACGAGATTACAAAAAAGAATACGAAAATTATCAAGGAACACCAGAACAGATTGCAAGACGTTCTTCTAGAAACAAAGCTCGTAGACTTATGGGTGACAAAGCAGTAAAGGGTAAAGATGTAGGACATAAAGACAATAATCCTCTAAATAACGACCCCTCTAATTTGAAAATGGAAGACCCATCTAAAAATCGTAGAGAACCAAGATTAAGAAATGAAGTAAAACAAGATAAAGAGATTAAAGACAGAGAAGGTACTCAACCAGCAAAGTATTATGCAAAAGATACTGAAGGTGATACCATGGCTAAGTCTACTAAACAAGCTCGTGCAAGACACTTTGATAAAAAGAAATCAGGGCCAGCGCCAGGCGATGCATCTGCAACAACTAAACCATCTAAACATACCAAAAAGTTCAAACAGATGTTCGGTGAGAAACCCATAGATGAAGTAAGAGCAAAACAAGCAGTCAATTCTCGTGGTAAGGTTCAGAAACTTGTAACTGCACATGGTCTTAAATTTAAAGGTAAAGTATATAAAGAAATAGACATGGAGTTGGTAAAAATTAACAACTCAACTGAAATGGTTACATTTAATATTATTCATCCAAAAGAAATCTTTGGTAATGAAACTAATATATCATTTAAAGCATTAAAGCGTGGCCCATTTATGGCAACCGATACTTCTAAAATAAATGAAGTTCTTGGTAAAGACGCAGATATGGGTGATTATATCAAAGATTTCGAGAAGTCTGATTCTCCACAGTTTAAAGGTAAGTCTAAAGAAAAACGCAAAGAAATGGCGATTGCTGCATATCTATCAAAAAATGAAGAACTAGAATTTTATCAGTTAGATGAAAAGATTGCAGGACTTGTAACAAAAGCAAAGAAATCTGGTATGCCGTATGGTATTCTAAAGAAAGTATATGACAGAGGAATGGCTGCATACAAGACAGGACATCGGCCCGGCACTACTTCACAACAATGGGCATTTGCAAGAGTTAATTCTTTTGTTACCAAATCTGCTGGAACTTGGGGGAAAGCAGATGCTGACCTTGCAAAACAAGTTCGTGGTGAAGATTTTGGTATGATACCAAAGAAGAAACAAAAAGGACATGAAGTTCTAGGAACTGGTGGTGCATTTGGTGAAAAAGACAAAAGTAAAACAAACGAAGAAAATCCTTGTTGGGATGGTTTCAAGCAAGTCGGTATGAAAACAAAAGGTGGAAAACAAGTTCCTAATTGTGTTCCAGAAGAAACAACCGCAGAATCCTGTTGTGATGATTGCATAGATGAAAAAACTTTAGGTAAAATGGCATTTGATAAAATTTACAAGATGACTCACCCAAAACACTATGACGCTCTTGTTAAAGCCTATGCAAATTTGGTAAGAAACGAACCACAAAAAACACATGCTCATCTTGCTGGTAGGGCAGTTAAACAGTATAATACAAAAGTAGATGCAAAAGCTTTGATGACATATGTTAACAAACTAGTTGCTATGGGTAAACTACCAAAAGAATTAAAGGCTGACTTTGATGTCAACCAATCAGAATCCCTAAATAGTTGGGGTGAAATAACAGAAACAGACAAGAATAGCGGTAAAGAACTTAATAATCCTACAAAAGGCGATGTTAAGAAATACAAAGTTTATGTTAAAAACGATAAAGGCAATGTGGTCAAAGTAGAATTTGGTGATCCAAACATGGAAATCAAACGAGATGACCCAGAAAGAAGAAAATCATTTAGAGCTAGACACAATTGCGATCAGAAAAAAGATAAAACTACAGCAGGATACTGGTCTTGCAAGTTTTGGTCTGCAAAATCTGTAACAGATTTAATGAAGGGATAATAAAAATGAGTACAGTCAGAATGTCAGAGTTATTGGAGAAAGCGAGATCGTTTGATCCAAGTAAAATGGAACCAAGCAAAACAACTTGGGCTCCTTTACAAGAAAATGTACAAATCAACGAAGATGGACATACTGATGTTGCATCTGCTGTTCGTCAGTGCAAAACTACTATTGAAGATGCACAAGACATTTTACAGAAACTACAAACTATGAATCCAGAAGATTCCCTTCCTTCATGGTGGACAAACAAACTCGCAGTTGTATCCTCTAGTATAAACAAGATGAGAGATTATCTTTTAGTTCCATCTGTATCAGAAGAAGTTGAACTTGATGAAATGAAAAAAGTAAGTGTAGAGTTTGATAAAAGAAATAAGTCTGATATGATGAAAGCAAAAAAAGACTTAGAGAAATTAGGTCATACAGTAGATGTGAGTGGTAGTATGATAACTATTACTGGAAAAAAAGGTGCTGATATAGGTAGAGAGATAAAAGATGTAATGAATTTTTACAGTGGTGCTAAAAGAGCAAAAGCATTAGAAAGTGTTGAAGAAGCTGATGAACAAATGAATCCAAAAGATCATGTTGCTAGAAGTAAAAACAATCCAGATATGTTCTGTGTGTTTGATACAAAAGGTAATGAAATAAAATTATTTAAAGACAGAAAAGATGCTGAAGAATATGCAGTCAAAAATCACGATTCACTAATGGGTGAAACTAAAGAAGCTGTATCTCCTGCACAACAAGCTGCAATTGCAATCTCCAAGAAAGAAAGAGGAGAAAAACCTAAGAAAGAAGACTTAGATACAGAAGACGAACCCAAAGTTAAAGAGATAATCAAAAAGTTAAAGGGTGCAAGTCAATCACACGCTGGCCAAGCAAAAGAATTAGAAAAAGCAGTCAAAGAAGAAGTCGAACTTGACGAAGCAATTAAGATTTCGCATGTTCTTGTTGACACCGCTAACCGCAACGAAGTTGTTTCAATGGCGTCTAGTGAAGAACAAGTAAAACAGTCTAAAAATTCTGCTGAACGTCCACCTATGTCAGTTAAAAATAAGAACACTTTGAAGGTAGTCGCACTGAAGAAACCTTTAAGTCAAAAAGCAGCTGATAAGTTGATGGGTCAATCTTTTAAAGAGTCTGCTGAACTTGACGAAGCTAAGTCTTCTACTGGTTACGAACTATATCACAAATCATTCTCTGATGCAATGCAACACTCATATGCCTTTGCAAAGAAAAAGTTTGGTATCACTGTTGACCCTAAAGAAATTGATAGAAAAGTTGCTACTGGGCCAAAGAAACCATCTTCTGGTAAGACAAACTCTTATCGTTTAGTTGGAACAGATGGCAAGAAAGCAATCCAAGTTCAAGTTGCTAATCTTGATAACAAAAGATATGAACTTAACATGTATAAAGAAGAAGTAAATTTAGAAGAAGAAACTGAACTTGATACTATGAAAGCTTATGCAAGTGGCATTTCAAGAATTTTAGGAACTCAAGGTATCGAAGTACCAATCAATGAACTCATTGATCCTGCTGATGTTGATGACGATGCATCATCAAAAGATGTAGCACTAGCTGCAAAGAATATTATTTTGCAACTTAAAAAGTCTGTTGATATGAATGGAAAGAAAGATGTAGAATTTGCAGATATTGGACATGGATATAAAAAGAAAGTTCCAGCTGCAATCGCACAGAAAGCATTAGATGTACACAGTAAAATGAAACCTCAAGATAAAATGAAGTTTCAAACAACAATCGCTAAGTCATATACTGGCTTACTCAATGCTATAAAGGGGAAATAAAGATGGCATATTTTGATACAAAAACAGGTAGCCTTGAGGAAGCAATTAAGGCCGCAGTTAGTAGTGAACTTGATGAGGAAAGATCATACACAGTAGTTCATGTTAAAAAAGGTAAAGAGGTCATTAAAGCAAAAAGTTCATATGATGCTGCAAAAAAGTTTGCACAGATGAAAGGACTTAAAAATACATCTGGAGTTGATGCTCACCTTATGGAAGAAGTTGAACTTGATGAAGTATTTAATGGAACTAAAAAAGATATTCGTAAGATTGCAAGAGCAACAGATAATGCTTTAAGGAAAAGATCAACACAAATTCAAAAAATGTTGAAATCTAAAACTAATGAAAAAGGTAGAGGACTAACAGATTTTGAGTTTGACCATATTAGTGATGAAGGTGATGCGATTGCTGCAGAATTAGTATATCGTAAGAAGCGTGGTAAAGACCCCATTAGTGATGATATTCCATCTCATCTCAAGAAATTTGTTAATGAAGAAGTTGACCTTGATGAAGACTTCGGGCCCTTGTTTTATGCTTTATGGGGCACTGGTGCTATGTTGGTGCTTCCTGCTTTGATGATATATGATGTTGCTAATAGAAACAGCAATTATAAACTAGATGCTAAAGTGGGAGAAATAGTTGGTAAACTGCTTTCCAAATTCAAAAAGGACAAAAACTATAAACCAAATAGTGCAGAGATAGATGCCAGTAAGAAGTTAGAAAAAGAAGTTAAAAGTAAAGAACCAAGCATTTTCAACAAGGCAATGTCAAAATTAAAATCAATAAAATCAAAAAAAGAAGAAGTTGAACTTGATGAAAAGTTCTCACCAAAAGAAATTAAGATGGCAATCGGTATTGCATCAGATAAGAGATATGCTGGTGGTAATATGACAGGTGCTATGAGTGCAATTGAAAAAATTAAAAAAGGATTGTCTAAAGACCCTAAAGTTGCAGCTGTTATTAAACGACAGAATGAAGACTTAGATGAAAAACTTGACCCAGTAAATAAAACTGCTGCTAAGAAAAAGTTTGATGATCGTAAAGATAAGGACATTGACAATGATGGTGATGTAGATGATTCTGACGAGTTTTTACACAAAAGACGCAAAGCAATTTCTAAAGCAATGTCTAAGGACGAAGGTAACAAGTTTACTGGCGCACTTAATGCTGCAAAAGAAAAAGGTGAAAAGACTTTTGTTGTTTCTGGTAAAACATATAAAGTAGAAGATTACAAAAAAGAAAACTATGAATTTGGAACACCAGAACGCACAAAACACACATTAGAAGTAACTCCAGGCCAATCTCAAGAAGATTGGGATGAAACAGTTGGTGTAATGCATAAGAAAAATGACACCATGCGTGAAGCACTTGCCAAGATGTGGAGTGTTGATGAAGGACATAATCCTTTTATCAAAGAAGCAGATGAGTTCAAACCTCACATGATGTATGACCCTAAGACTGGCAAAGGTTTTAAGGCAACCACTATGGCTGACCATCTACGAATGAAAGATATGGGTTACACACATGATGCACCTAAAAAAGAAAATAAAACTATGACAGGTAAACCTACAACTAAAGTTACTATTGAACCTGAAATGAAAGATTAACAATTGACTTTATTTCTAAACAATGTTATAATAGCGGTACAAATGGGTAGAAATAGGAAATTTAATTAATGAAAAATTTAGAACAAATGATGGAGGCAAGTAAAGACGAATTGCCAGCCATCTATTGTGATATGGATGAAGTACTGGTTGCACTTATGAAAGGTGCAGAAAAAGTGTTAGGAAAACCATTTCCCGAAGTAGATAAACCTGAAAGATGGAAAGCTATCGCTAACACTAAGAATTTTTGGGCAGACTTAGATTGGATGTCTGGTGCTAAGAGATTATATGGATTTATTTCAAAATATGATGCACATATTCTCTCTGCTTATAGTAGTAATGATCCTAGTTCCCAAAATGGTAAATTGAAGTGGCTATCGAAGAATGTTAAATTCCCAAGAAGCAAAATACATTTGGTAAAACGAAAACAAAAACAACTTTATGCCATGACTAATGGTAAACCAAATGTCCTTATTGATGATTATATAAAAAATATTAAAGAATGGGAAGCAAAGGGTGGTATAGGAATACACCACACTAGTGTTTCTAAAACAATAACAGATTTGAAACGATTAGGTTTCAAATAATTATAAATAGTTACAATATATATTCTATTTGAATAAGGAGAAAGAAGATGAGTCTATGGGGAACAACAACTGCCGCCGAAGACAAACCAAAATTTTTACCAGTAGATAGTAATGCAGCTGGTTCAACTGGTGCAAGAGAACATTGTATCGCAGTCGCTGGCGGTTGGGGATTATCCCCAGGCCTTGCAGCTTCTGGTAACGATAATCCAAATGCACAACCAGAAGTTCTGGTTTGTGTCAAAAACATTGCAGAATTTATGGGTTCTGCCTCTATCATCGGTATTGATTGGACAGATGCAACAATAGCTGACACTGGATTGTTTGACATTACAGTAACCTTTGATGAAGCAGTAGATATTACATCTGCCGCATGGTCTGCAAACCAAACAATAACAAACAAAGCATATATCTTGCTATCAAGAGTTGGTAAAACAGACATGGTAGAAGATAGTACAGTTGCTTGTATGTATTACGAAGGTTCTGGAACTAACCAAATAACATTCAGAGGAACTGCACAGACTAATGCTGCTGCTGGTTTCCTTGCTTTCAATGGTGAGGGTGTTGGTGAAACAGGTATCATTACAGGTATAAACTTTGACGGAAGTGCAAATCTTGAAGAAGAAGATGGAAAGTCTGCAATAGGTATACGTCTAGAAAGTGGAACTGCTGCAGCTGGAACTGCTGGTGACAGTTTGATTGCAGACGGAAGTGCAGCTGCAACATTGACAGTAAATGGTGCATTGACACAATCAACAACTCTTGTTGTTGATGCAGTCGCTGGTGCAACACTTGCTGTAGGTCAAGTTATAACAGTTAATGGTGCTGGTAGTGCTCCTGCTGCTTCAATTACTGATGCAGATGGAAACACAGCAATTTCAACAAACAACACATTAACAATTACTGCTGTCGCTTCACAAACAAGTGTTACAGTTAGTGAACCAATCACAGTTGCAAACAACATAGTTTTACTTGCATCTACAAATGGTGGTGATGAAATCATATCTGACTCAGTTAACTTTACAGTCGCAGGGCCATTGTTTAATAGTCGTTCAGACATTAAAACTATTACAAGAACTGGCGCAGACGATAGTGTCGCACTTGAACTTGAAGTTGGTACTGAAAACTTAAATGGAGTAGCTGGAGGACAAGGTGATGTATTCAGACTTGTTCAAGAATCTGGTAATGCAGCTTCAAACAACAGCGATGGTAGAAACGAGGAAGGTGATGATCTCAATACCGATCCATATGTTGTAGAAAATTCACTAAGTGATATTGCTACATTCTTGGAATCTGGTACTACATCTGGTTCAGCAAACATCCTAAGAGGTGTTGATGTCGCTGCATCATAAATAGAACAAAGGTGGGGGAGTTTCTCCCCCATTAAACAAATCATAATGGGTCTTTAGTTTAGACACAAGTGATGTGAGATAGGATTCGTCTGATTTCTCACAGTAGTATTCCCCAATAAAGGGGTTTATATAAAAGGAGAAGCTTTATGGCCGATTTAAAAATAACTGGTCTAACGTCTTTAGCAGCTGCAACATCAAGAGCAGATTTACTTCATGTGATTGATGATCCAAGCGGAACACCAGCAAACAAAAAAGTAACTGTTGGTGAGATGATAAATGCGTTACACGCACCAGTAAAACTAAGTGCTGGAACACAAGCACTAACTGAAGCAACCCATGCTGGAAGAATGTTAATTGTTCCAGATCAATCTGGTGCAACAATACTTACGCTACCTACACCAAAAATTGGAATGAGTTTTCAATTTACTTATGGTGGAATAGCCGCAGATACAGTTAACACAGCAATATCAGCTGGAACTGGAAATTCACTTTTCTTTCTAGGTGGTGTATATCATCTTGATATTGATAATGATACTAGTGCTGCTGTATTTTCTGATAACGATTCAAATGAATTGCTTACTATAATTAACCCACAAAACTATACTGTAAATTGTGTAGGAATTTCTGCAACCACATGGCAATTGTCTGGGTTTGTAGCTTCTGCAACAGCGCCTACAATAGGCGACTAATAGCTGATTAATAAAAATTAAAGGAGAAGCCTAATGGCCGATTTAAAAATAACTTCTATGACTTCAGCTGCTGCTGGAACTGCACTAGAAGATGTACTACACATAATTGATGATCCAACTGGAACACCGATTAATAAAAAAGTAACTGTAGGCGAAGTATTAAATGCACTTGCTGCACCTGTAACACTCTCAGTTGGAGCTCTTACTCTAACTGAAGCAGTTCATGGTGGAAGAATGAGTATTATACCAGACCAAACATCAAGTTCTGTTATTACATTACCTACACCAAAAGCTGGTTTGGTATTAACATTTACTTATGGTGGCGCTGCTGCCGATGCTCAAAATACTGCAATTCAACCTGCTGGAGATGGATTCTTTAGTGGTAGTCTTTTGTTTGCTGATACTAATGGTAACGCATATTCAGTTGTTGTTTCTGACAACTCTGCTGATGATTTGCTTACACTTATAACACCACAGAACTTTACTGTAGTATGTACTGGAGTATCTGCAACTGAATGGCACTTATCTGGTTTTGTTTCATCTGAAACAGCACCGACTATTGCATAACCCAATTAAATAAAGGAGAAGCCTAATGGCCGACTTAAAAGTAACCGCTCTAACATCTTTGGGTACTGCAGCTGCAAGAGAAGACTTGCTGCATATCATTGATAACCCAAGCGGAACACCACTAAACAAAAAAGAAACACTTGGTGATTTCTCAAACGCTAATAATAGTGTTGTAGTATTACCAGATGAAGCTACAACCCTAACTGAAGCATTACACGCTCACAGAACATTAACATTTGCTAATATTTCTGGAGATAGAATCTATAAATTACCAACACCAAAAGCTGGTTTGGTATTTAGATTTCAATTTCAACATACTGCTGCTGATGGACATGATATTGTCATTCAGCCTCTTGAAACTGATAACAGTGAGTTTTACAAAGGTAGTTTAACACACTTTGACAGTGATGGTAACACTAACGCAGTTGTGTTTTCTAATAACAGCTCAAATTCAGTTTTGGGTATTAGATTACCAGAAACATTTGAAGTCACACTTACTGGTGTTTCTACAACAGTATATGCTGTGTCTGGATTTGTTGGAAGTGCTACTGTTCCTGATTTTGGTGACCAGTAATAACTGATACTAGTGACCACTTCGGTGGTCGCTAATATTTTTACTATAGAATGGATATGTTATGTTAGAAAAATCTAAGATTGAAAATAGATTGACTGTTCTTGATAGCGATATACAAAAAGTAAATAAACAACTACAAGAACTAGAAAAACAAAAGGTAGATTCAATCGCATTGATGAATGCACTAAATGGTGCAAAACAACAATGTTTGAACTTCCTAGAAGAATTTAATGATGATGAGCCAAATGAACTTAGTTCTGATGACTCAGGTGATGTCGGAAACAATGCCGACAGTAACATTCCCACACAAAAGGACAACCCTGTTCTTAGTGGGTTAATATAAAGCTAGTCAAAGGAGACTATTAAAATGGCTGATAAGAAAATAACCGCTCTAACAGATTTGAGCACAGGTATCGCAAGTGCAGATTTACTTCATGTTGTAGATGATCCTACAGGCACACCTATTAACAAGAAAATTTCTGTTTCTAACTTTGTTAACAACCTACCTACTTTTATTGGGTTCTCTAACTCAATTCAAGATATGGCTGATAACTCTGTAACTGCAGCAAACGCTACCACTGCAATTACTACATTGCAGACTACTGGTTCTGTTGCAACAACTCTTGCTGATGGTACAGTAAATGGTCAACTTAAAATCATAGTTCACGATGTAGATGGTGGTACTTCAGAAATGACACCAACTGATGCAACTGGTTTCGTTGACATTGATTGGACAACTGTTGGTGACACAGTAATGTGTGTATGGATAGGAACTTCATGGTTCTTACTTTCATCTCATGCTGCTGCCGCAGATACAGGTGTTGCTGAGGTCGCACAAGACTAATCCTTAACTGGATAAGTCTTAGGTCTTAATGGACTAAATAGTAATAGGGAGAGGGAGTTTATCTCTCTCCCTTTTTACTTTAGAATGATAGGAAAAGGAAAAAAGAATGAAATCTTTCACAAAGTTCGTAACAGAGGATAGTGGTTTTCCCACAGGCCCTGTTGGAGAAAATCCAAAAAACTTAGGTGGTGATATTGCAAATAATCCTAGTGATCTTGCAAACCCTGCTGTTCGTAAAAGAATAAATGCAATTGTTGGACAGATAGGCAATATGGAATATCTTATGCCAGAACATGCAATACATAGACTTAGAGGTTCTTTGAACAAAATTGGTCTAGAGTTTGGTGCAGTTCCAACTATGGAAGGACAAGGTGGTAAATTTGACTTGCCACTATCACGATTTGGTGGTAGGTTCGGTAAAGATGAAAATACTCCTTACGATGAATTTGTTAATGATGATGGTATTTCCCATGTTGTTGAAGGCGGCTTAAGCTTAAAAATTGAATATGAAATGATGCCAAAAAATCAATCATGTAAAGTTTACGCCAGTATTGGTTGATGTATGAAAGGATAACACCCGATAATGTTATCATGTACGCTATAAAACATTATGACAATCCACATTGTATGGGTGAAAAAGAATTTGAAGATGACCTTAAAAGGTTTAAGTATATAAAACGACTTTTAAGAAAATATTATGATACAGGAATCTTGAAAGAAAGATTGTTATTAAATCATATTATTGTCTTAAATAATGTTTTTGGTGCAGATGCTTGTGCAACTCTCTTGTTATTTAAAATACAAGATCAGTATTGGCCTGCAATGAAAGCATTTTTATTGTTCCTAAATATTCTTAGGGAAGATGAATTAGAACATATAGAAACAGATGTATTTGTCTGTAAAACATTGAAGGAACTGTAATGGGTAGGGCGATAGATTTATTTGTTACCTATAGATTTTTAAAGTTGCTTACGACTCCGTTTAATAAAACAGATGCGTTTAAGCTTGGTATTATTGATGCTGATGGTAATCGAGTTAAGAAACCTAAATCAACACAACCAGCAATAGAACTTGCAACAACAGAACAAAAAAGTGCATATACAATTTTGCACAAATTAGTTTTTAACATTAAAAAGATTTTTGCTAAAGTGCCTGGCCTTAGAACAAAGGTTGGTACTTACGCCGCAGCACTATTTCTACTGAAAGATACATTTAAAGAATCAGTAGATGACCCCGACATGTTTGAAAAGGAATTTATGAAGTTCCTTAAAGAAGAAGGTGTGGAGTTAGATAATAGTATCAACGAAAATGTAATTGGCTTTGGTGATGTTTTACCTAAAGGAAACTATGTTCTAGTTAATGATATACTAAATAGTGAAGAAGAAGAATTGTCTGCAAAGAAAGGTGATAAGATCACTGTCTTTGATGATGAAGCTCCTGTAGATACAATTTTGGGTGTTGAGATTTTTCCTGTAGTTCACCTTAAAAGTCAAGAAAAAATATATGTAAGTTTAGAGGATTTAAAAGATGACAGCTAAATGGAAAGAAGTTAGTGCTTATACTGGACTAGCAATAGATGAAGATGCACCAACTAATTTTGGTGGAGAAGGTAGTGGTGTTGATATGAATCCTACTGGAATGATTAAAAAGAAGAAAAAGAAATCACTTTTTGACGCCAGAACCAAATCGTATAAACAACATAAAGCAAAATTAGAAGCTGCAAGACTAAAAAGAGAAGCTAAAAAGTCTAAATTTGCAGAAAAGGTTCAAGAATCAATCAGTGAGTTTAATCGTGAATCATTTCTTGTAGAAGATAATCTAGATGTTCTTAAAGATATTGTCAAAAGAAAACAGAATAAAAGTATTAAGTTTAAAGATGGTTCTATGAAAGTAGATTTATTTACTGCAAATGCACTTGTTCAAGTTATGGATAAAGTTAATGCTGACAATAAAGCAAAACTTACCAAAATGATTAATGGTAATAAAAAACAATTCATGGCGGCAGCTTCTGCGGTAATGAAAATGGTAAAAATGAGATAGTTTTCTTATGAAAACATTTTTAACATATCTTGATGAAAATTCTTTTGGGCCTGCATTAGATAAAATGTATCCTATGGGGGATTTAAATGCAGCAGATGAAAAAGAAGTCAAAAAATCAGACCTAGATCAAATAGAAAAATATGCAGACAAAATATTTGCATCTCTAGGCATTGATGTCGAGTTCACAAGACATTTTTTAGATAGAGTTAATGACTCAAGAAATGTTAAACAAATCACTTCAGCAGAACTAACGAGGTTATTTAAACAGTCTTACAAAAAGTATGGTAAGAAGATTGCAAAATTAGGGCCTGATGCTGAAGCAGTAATCAATGATATGAAAACTAATATCAACATGCCTTTTGTACTAAACCTAAAGCGTGGAGAATTGGAACTCGTTGCAAAGACAGTAATGAGAAAAAAGAACTTCCAGACATCTGGGCCAAAGTTAAGTTTTGAACAGTTTAAAGAAGAACCCAGAATACCTAGAAAAAAAGGACAACCAGCAGGAAGTGATAAACATTCTGACTTATACACAGACGAAAACCCAAAAGGAACAATACAGGGATTGAAGTTTGCAACTGTTAAAGATGCAAAGAGTAGTGTAAGTAAAATAGATAACTCTAGTAAAACACATGCACATAAGGTGCAAGCTGCAGTTGCAATGGAACAAAGAGCAAAAGAAATGGGTAAGACCGCAGAGGCTGGTGTTTATCGTGCGTACATCGAAAAGATGAAAAAGAAAACCAAACAAATGCAGAAAGAAGATGTACATGGTTTTAAGTGTCCGGCTGGATATAAGTTTGATAGAAAACTAATGGTCTGTGTTCCAGTAAAATCTAAATTTAAACAAGTATATGCATATCCATATTTTGTTGGTAAACGTAATGGTAACGGAGAAAATCAACAGACAGATCAATCACAAAATGGACAGAATGGTAATGGACAGAATGGTAATGGACAAAGTTCTGGAAATGGACAGAATGGTAATGGACAAAGTTCTGGAAATGGAAATGGGTAAAGCAAAAGGAGAATAATATGTTTGGTTGGATAAAAGATAGATGTTTTGAAAGAACTACATTAGATGGTGTTGTGTTGATTGCAACTGGTGTTGTAATGATAATTTTACCAACCACACTTGCTGGTTACGCTGCGATCATTTATGGACTATATACAATTTGGAAGTCTGAATAATGGATTGGATTACAGCAGACCTAGTAGAAGCAATTAATAATACATCATGGGTTGATGGTATTGGAACAATTATTATTCTACTTGGTGCATATGCTGGATATAGATGGATTAAGAAAAACTTATGATAAAATTATATGCAATAATTATTTTAGTTGGAATCATCGGTGCAGCTGGTTTGAGTGCTAAGTATTACTATGACACAACACAATCAACTATAGCAACATTGCGTGAAAACAATGCAAAATTAGAAGTTGCTGTACAAATTAGTGAAGCAAGTGTTAAGACCCTTGAAGAAAGTGCATTTATGAATGAAAAACTAAATTCTAAATTACAAAAAGATTTACAACAAGCAGAAAAATATGGAGATGAACTCCGATCTACACTACAAAAACATAATCTGACCCACTTAGCAAATAAAAAGCCAGGGCTGATTGAAAAGAGGATGCAAAATGCGACAAATAAGTTATGGGTTGATCTTACTGCTCTCACTGACAATACTGTCGGGGTGCAGCATGATGAGCAGGTATCTGCCGGAATCGAAAGTAGTAACAGTAACTAATACTGTTAAAACAACTGTTCCAATTGCAACACACCCAAAGAAAGTACAACTTAATGATGTAAAAATTTATGTAGTTTCAAAGTTAAACTATGATAAATTTATATTAGATTTTGAAAAAAAGAATGGTGCTGATGCATATATTGCTTTGTCTGTAAAAGACTATGAGAATTTAAGTTTAAATTTTTCAGAATTAAGGCGTTATATAGAACAACAAAAACAAATCATTGTTTACTATGAGGGTGCTGTAGCACCAACCGCAATAGAGGAAAAGGACAAATGACACAGATTGAATTTACAGACTTTATTTTAGATCAAGCAATTACATGGTGGCAGTTTACACTTGTTGGTATTTTAATCATTATTGGTAGAATTATTAATTTATTTGATGGAAAAGAAACAGGTAAAAGAATAGGATTTGAATATAAAGAAATGCCATACATGACACCTATTGCTATTGCAACAAAGGGTAAAGGGTTTTGGGGTGCAATATGGATGTGGATTACAGGAAGTCGTAATTGGATAATTGCAAAGGACTTTGTATTTAAGATTAATGGAGTTCAATATGTAATACCTAAAGGCTTTCAATTTGATGGTGCATCTATTCCTAAGTTCTTACATACATGGTTATCTCCAACAGGAGTTCTATTGATGGGTGGATTAGTTCACGACTATGCATATAAATATGAATCATTAAAGAAAAAATCAAAAGGTGCTAGCGATAAGCTTACACAAAAAGAATCTGATGTAATCTTCAGAGATATAAACATAGAAAACAATGGATTTAAGTTTATGAACTATCTCGCATATTGGGCATTAAGACTAGGTGGATTCGTTGCATGGAACGGCCATCGTAAATTAAACGCTAAAATTAAGTAATTATCACAAATAACTACATAATAGAAACAAATAGTCTTTATTATGTAGTTTCCCCCTCTCTCTCTATCTCACAGACACTACACTCATAAATCTTTATAAATAGTAATAAAGGTTTAAGTTATGGATATATTTACTTTAGTTTCTGAGGTGGGAGTTCCAATTGCTGTTGCAGTAGTTATGGGATTTTTTATATTTACAGTATTAAAACAAATACTTGAAGGTATAATTGACCAAATAAAAACTCTAACACATTTCTGTAAAATGTTAGAAGATCGTGCAAGAGTAGGATGTAATGAGTTAATAAAAATAGACTTATTAGTTAGTTCTGCTTTAGGAGTAACACCCGATATTAATCGTATCGCTCGTGCTGAAAACTTCAAAGAAGATGGTAAGCTTGATGTGAGGAGAGATTAATGGAACTTGTTGATAATGGTCTTGATATAGGAACACTTATTGCTGAGTTTGGGTTTCCAGTTATCATGGCTATCGGTATGGGATATTTTATATATTACATATGGGCATTTATCAGTGATAATATTCAACCAGAGTTAGATGCAATGCACATGGCTCTGATAAAATGTATAGATCAAAATCGTATGTTAGATAATGATATGATACGATTACAACAAAAAGTGAATGTTGTTTTAGAGTATAGAGAAAAAGATAAAATGCAAGACGAAATTAAAGAAAAAATGGAAGTAGAAAAACTACGCAAAAATAAGTGAAAGGAGATAAAAATGATAGATGTAATTTGTAGTAAATGTGGTTGTCCTTCACATTGTAAAGATGTCTGTACTAAATGTATAGATGGCGACTTATCAAAAAGGCCCGGCACAATTATTTGTGAAAAGTGCCATTGCGAAAAATGTAATTGAAGGAAAATAAAAAAAAATGAAATTATTTGATAAAATAAAAAAGATGTTTTCACTGTATGGAGAACCACCATATGTTAAAAAAGAAAAAAAGAAAGTAACTAAAGAATGTTGTTGGTCTAAATTAGCTGAGTCATTTACAAAAGATGAATTAGTAAAAGACCACCCTAATTTTATTCAGCCAGAGAGAAAAAAATAAATGAACTCTTTTATAAAGTTTTTAATTGTAGTCAATATAATCTTGTTGTTTATGTCAATTTCAAAGATTGGTATGGCTGGTGATTTAACACACCAATGGGTATCTCCTTCTTTTAGTGGAGTGGGTTATAGTTCTCATGTTCTTACAGTTGAAAACCAAGAACATTCTCGTAAGAAAGCAATTAAAGAAAAAGAAGAAGCTGCGGTTAGAGAAGCAGAAAGAGATTTAGCAAATACTAATCAGTCAAAATTTATAAAGAATGTAGAATCAAGAATTTATGCTCAACTGTCGAAACAACTTGTGGATAGTATGTTTGGAGAAAATTCAAATCAAAATGGAACAGTCACATTTGAGGGTACTACAATCAGTTATGTCAAAGATACAGACAATGTAGCATTAACAATATTGGATGCAAATGGAAGTCAAACAGTTATTACAGTTCCTATTGGTGATTTCACTTTTTAGTTTAGGTGGTTGTACAACATACGAAGTATTTGAACAACCTACAACTGCACCAATGATGAACAAGTTACAAAATTATCGACCCCCCGAAAGGAAGGTTGAGATTGCTGTTTACAAATTTAATGACCAAACAGGACAAAGAAAACCAAGTGATAGCCTTGCATCATTAAGTACAGCAGTCACACAGGGAGCTGCCTCATTATTAGTTCAAGCACTTAAAGGTGCGGGCAATGGTAAATGGTTTACTGTTGTTGAAAGAATGGATTTGGATTATCTTTTAAAAGAAAGACAAATTATTAGAAACACAAGAACAACTTATGATGGAGAAAAGGCAGAACAAGTTAAACCTTTATTGTTTGCTGGTGTTCTCATAAGTGGTGGTATCATCGGTTACGACACCAACATAGAAACAGGTGGTGTTGGTTCGAGATATTTGGGTATAGGTATTCGTGACCAATATCGTAGAGATATAGTATCGGTTTCATTACGATTAATATCTGTACAAACTGGTGAAGTATTACTTGCGGTAAGTTCGCAAAAAACTATATTAAGTACTAAAGTTGGTATGAATGTGTTCAAGTTTTTAGATATGGGTACTGAGTTGATTGAAATTGAAGCTGGAACAACTGAAAATGAATCAACAACTTATGCGATTCGTAAAGCAATAGAACATGGAGTAAACCAAGTAATTGAAAGGGGAATAGAAAATGGATTGTGGAAACTAAAATAGGAGAAAGAAAATGAAAATTAGCATACTTACAGTTCTCGCTTATTTTGTTATGATGAGTGTGAGTTATGCGAGTGATGTTTACATCACACAGTCTGGTGCAAACCTTACTGCTAATGTTAATCAAGATGGCCAAACGAACAAATTTGGTGACTCAACAACAGCAGTTACTTTGACAGGAGATGCCCAGACTTTAGATATTGACCAAGTTGGTAGCAACAATACTATTGCTGCATCTGTTGTGGGTGATACACAAGAAGTTACTCTTAACCAAACAGGAAATAGTAACACATCTACTCTTTCAGTTGGATCAAGTTCGGCATCTGATAATAACAGTATCATTCAAACAATTACTGGAAGTTCAAACACAACTACTGTTAATGTGGGTAATTCTGCATCGGTTGATGATGCAAATATTGATTTGGTTGCAACAGGAGATAGTAATACTGTTACTATTAATGAAAATAGTACTGCATCAATGATAGGTGATGACAAAAAAGTAACAAGTGTCACTCTAATTGGTAGTAGCAACACAGTAACTTCGACACACACTGGTGCTGCCGATCAAGACACAACCCTACATCATACAGGTGCATCTAGTACATTTAGTATCACACAAGGTGGTGCTCATGATGGCACTGTTAATATGACAACTGTGGGGTCTGGCCATAATGTTACAGTTACTATGGACGATTAGCTTTGTCTTTTTGTTTTCTGTCAACATGGTGTTGGCAGAAACTATTGGTAATGTAGTAAAACAAAAAGGAAATGCTTCGATAGAAAGGGCAAAAAATAAACTTGTTTTAAAAGAAAACTCTGCTATTGAATACAAAGATAATGTCCGTACAGGTAATGGTGATGTTGGAATAAAATTTGTTGACAATACAAATGTAGCAATAAGTCCACACAGTTCATTAGTAATAGATGATTTTGTATATGACCCAAATTCTAAAACAGGGTCTAAACTTGTAATGAATGTCGCATTAGGAACAGTTAGATATGCAAGTGGTAACATTGCAAAACTAAATGCACAGAATGTTGATATTCGCACTCCAACAGCACGAATAGGTGTTCTTGGAACTGCTTTCAGTATGACTGTTGATGAGGTTGGAAAATCTCTTGTCATTCTACTTCCCAATGCAGATGGAACAGTTGGTAAGATATCAGTAGAAAGTGATGCAGGACAGGTTTTTCTCACCCAAGCATTTGAATCCACATTAGTTATAAATGGTGAATCCACTCCATCAAAGCCAGTTATACTTGATTTAACCCTAGACCAAATTAACAACTTATTAATTATTAAACCACCCAAAGAAAAACTTTTAAAAATAATTAAAAGTTCTAAAATTACAATAAATTTATTAGACATAGATTTTTTAGAATTTAGAGAATTAGACAAAAATAAATTAGACGAAGATGAATTGGTTTTTACTGAACTAGATATCAATCCTTTAGATGTTGATTTACTAATGAATGTACTAGACCAATTAATCGCACTAACCGCTCAAAGTGAAATGGTAGATGGCAGAACAAGCGGCTTCAACAAAGCAACTCAAGTCAATACGATTCGTGATGGTTCTCGACTTGAAATAATTCGTGCAGTTGGAAGTAGTAATATTCACTTAAAATTAAATGCAGATTGGGGATACAGAATTAATTTAACACAACAGGGTATCCCAGTACCAGAGATAACATCAGATGACGAAACTGACAACACTATTATTATCTATCAGTCTGAGTAGTATTGTATACGCTGAAAACAGTGTGTTCATAGAACAGATTACTACCAGTGATGATACAACGATAAGCATCAATCAAGATGGCAACAACAATGATGTCAACTTGTCTATGGCTCACGATGATAACACACTTGATTTTAATCAAGTAGGAAATAATAATACAATTAGTTGGGTATCTTATTTTGGTTCTGGTAAAGTTTGGGGTGGTGATATAGATGGTACAAATAACACTCTTAAATTTGAACAGTATAATACCACAGGTTCAGACTCCAACAGAATAGGGTTTCATATGCCGGGCAATAATAACCAGCTTCATGTTTGTCAAGGTGCTACATTTTCTAGTAGCACAGACACAACTTGTTCTGGTTCTACACCCAACTCTGAATATGGTGGTCATATAGTTAACCTTGATGTACATGCAAATAGTAATAGTATAAAAATAGGACAAGAAACAGGAACAGCTAATGCTGACCACTATGCACAAATATATTATTATGGAGGTGATAATAACAGTACATTTCTTACACAGAAAGGAAATGGAAATAAGGACTTGAGAATGAACATAAGAACAGATGGTGGATCACAAGAAGTTATGCAAAGTGGTGATGGGGGGCATACTGCTACTGTTAATCTGTATGGTTCGTATCATACTGATTTATCATTAACACAACAAGGAAGTACAGCACAGGCTTACTCTATTACACAGACCTGTCAAACATCTGGTGGTTGTGGTGTATCCTTGACACAAGGAAATTAAAATGAAAAAGTGGATCATCTCTTTGTCAGTAATTTTATTTTTTTGTGGTATTCGTTTTTCTGATGTTTGGTTTTTGGAAATGGTAAGATTAAAAGCACTAGACCAACATCAAAGATCCCAACAAGAAACAATCACAGACAAGATTGTGACAGTAGAAATAGATAATGATTCTGTAAGAGAATATGGTCAATGGCCTTGGGCAAGAGATAAACTTGCAGGGGATATTGAAAATCTATATCGCAGGGGTGCTGCAATTGTTGTATTACCCATATTGTTTGCAGACAAAGATAGATTAGGTGGTGATGCACAATTTGATGAGATGTTAAGAAAAACTCCAACCATCATAGGACAAATCCCAGCAAATCAAACTAAAGGAAATCCTGTACCCAGAGGTGTTGCCGCGATAGGTATGCCTTGGCAACAATGGATATACAATTATAGTGGTGCAGTCGGCCCCATAGAACCATTTTCAAAATCTGCAATAGGTGTTGGTATGATGCTTATTGCTCCAGAGAATGATGGTGTGGTTCGTAGGATGCCTTTGGTGATTCAAATAGATGGACAACTGTATCCATCTCTGTCTATGGAGATACTAAGAACAGCTGCTGGAGATATTAGTTATCAGATGAAAACTGGTGAGGGTGGTGTGGAAGCATTACGCATACCAAAATACAAAAAGATACTGACTGATGCGAATGGTGCTATTTGGATTGATTTCAAATGGAAAACAAAAACCTATGCACTAAACAAATTAACAGACAATGATTCATTCGTAGGAAAGATTGTTATTCTTTCACCAACTGCATCTGGTATAGATAATCCAGTTGCAACCCCAGTAGGAGTCATTCAAAGTCACGATTTGATCGCTGCCTCTGTGACAACCATGATGACAGGAAGGAACATCACAAGACCCTTCTGGACTGATTTAGCAGAGCTTTCAGTGTCTTTAGTGTTATCACTAGTACTGACAGTAGTCGTGCTTACACTAAGTTGGTACTTTGGTGCAATACTATTACCAGTATTTCTTGCAGGAACTTATTATGGTAGTTTACACTTATTTACAGAATATAGTTATCTGGTTGATTGGTCGTATCCTGTATTAACTATGTTTGTCGTTTGGTCTGTAGCTGCATTTCTGCGGTTCATGGAAGAATTTAGATTACGACAACAGATTAAGAAACAGTTTGAACATTACCTTGACCCAAGACAGGTTGCTGCTTTACAGAAAAATCCAGAGGCATTGAAACTTGGTGGTGAACGCAAAGAGATGAGTTTTCTCTTTATGGACATTATAGGTTTCACACCTATATCAGAATACTATAAGAACAAAGATGACCCAGAAGGATTAGTTGAATTAGTCAATGAGTTTTTAGATCACATGACTAAAATCTTACTAAACAACGGAGCTATGATTGATAAGTTTATGGGTGATTGTATCATGGCAGTATTCAATGCACCGATTGATATGGAGAATCATGCTGAGATGGCAGTCAAAAGTGCAATAGAGATTGAAGCAAAGACAAAAGAACTGAAAGTATTATATAAAGAAAGAGGCCTTCCCGACATTAATGTTGGTACAGGTGTAAACACAGGTACAGCAATTGTTGGTAATATGGGTAGTTCCACTCGTTTTGACTTTTCAGTTATTGGTGATGCAGTTAATCTTGCGGCACGATTAGAAGCAACAGCAGGGAGAGGAGAGTTTAAAAACTGTCCTACTCTATATTCGAGTCACACAATGATACAACTAGAGAATATTACATCAATTGAGGTAGACAAGATTAAAGTCAAGGGTAAAGATGAATTAATAACAATATATAAACCTATTGACAATATCGTAAATACATAGTATACTAAATAAGACTTTAAAGGTAGAAAAGATGAGTAATGACATCACGACAGAAGTAGCAATTCTCAAAAAAGAAGTGTCAGATATAAAGGTAATCTTTTCACGACTTGATGTTGCGATTGAAAAGATTACTGACGTATCTAGTTGTGTCAATCGTATGTTGGCTGTACACGAAGAAAGAATAGCAAATCAAGAAGAAGTTGCTAATCGTGCCAATTTAGAATTTACAACAGACATTAGAGAACTACATTCTCGTATTACTACAAATTACAAAGAACTTACTGATATAATGTCAGAACATAGTAAACAAGATGCAATCAATCAACAAATGCTTAGAGATGACCTAAACTCACGAGTTGGTATTCTTGAAAAGTGGCGTTGGCTGATTATCGGTGGTTCTATAGTATTCGGATTTATTCTGCAAAAAATGCCTATCTGGGGTTGACTTTCTCCACTATTTGAGTTATAATTACACCATGTATATCGAACAAAAATATCTGATGATACTCTCATCACAATTACAGCGTTTTAAAAAGACAGGCGATCATCTGTATAATTTTCGTTGTCCTTATTGTGGTGACTCTCAAAAAAGTCAATCTAAAGCTCGTGGGTTCGTGTTTCGTAAAGAATTGAATCTTATATATAAATGTCATAATTGTGGAATTGGAGCATCTTTCAACAATCTGTTGAAGCACATAGACCCTAAATTACACAATGACTATATAATGGAACGATATAAAACAAATGAACCAGAAGTTCCAGATATCGGTAAATTTACTCAACCTAAATTTATGAAGGGTTCATCACCACTAAAAATTCTTAAAAAGGTATCGTCATTAAGACATGACCACCCTGTTAAGAAATTTGTGATGAATAGACAAATTCCTTCTAAGGTTCATTATGAGTTATTTTTGGCTCCAAAGTTTTACACTTGGGTCAATAGTATTATACCTAATAAATTTTCATCTGTAGATGGGGATCACCCAAGATTGGTAATTCCATTCTTTGATGAAAATAATAAAATGTTTGCGTTTCAAGGGAGAGCGTTTGGAAATGAAATACCTAAGTATATTACTATTACTCTTGACCCAGACAAAGATAAAATCTACGGCCTCAACAGGCTGGATACCACCAAACCAATACAAGTAACCGAAGGGCCCATTGACTCTATGTTTTTGGACAACTGTGTTGCTGTCGGTGGTGCTGACTTTAGTAATTTGCCCGTAGAGAATACAACTATTATCTTTGATAATGAAAGACGAAATGTTGAAATATTAAAACAAATAGAAAAGACCATTTATTCGGGATATAATGTAGTGTTATGGCCTGATGATTTAAAAGAAAAAGACATAAACGATATGATATTATCTGGACTGACTAAAGATGAAGTCCAGACAATCATTAACAATAATACTTATCAAGGCAACATGGCCAAGATAAAGTTTACACAATGGAGAAGACGAAATGCCCGATAATTGTATTCAAAGGGGATTGACATGTCAGTAAGATTAGATAAAGAAAAAGACAAATTACTAGAATCCTATGCTATAGGAATGTTAAAAGATTTTTACTTAACAGAATACGAAACATCACCACAAGAGGCATTTAAAAGAGCGTCTATTGCATGGTCAACTTATGAAGGTGAGTTAGATGAGAATCTAGCACAACGATTATATAATTATGTTTCTAATAAATGGTTTATGTTTGCTAGTCCAGTATTATCAAACGCACCCAATGGATCTAAAAAAGGTAAAGGACAACCGATATCTTGTTTCTTATCGTATGTTCCTGATACTTTAGAAGGTCTTATTAGTCATACATCTGAGTTGCGTTGGTTATCAGTTTATGGTGGTGGTGTTGGTGGTCATTGGTCTGATGTTCGTACAGTATCAGACATAGCGCCTGGCCCAATGCCTTTCTTACACACAGTAGACGCTGATATGATTGCATATCGTCAAGGTAAGACACGCAAGGGTTCGTATGCGGCATATATTGATATATCTCACCCTGATATTATTGAGTTCTTAAATATGCGTATTCCCACAGGTGATGTGCAACGAAAAGCACTTAACTTACATAATGCTATCAATGTTACTGATGAGTTTATGAACGCAATTACTGAGGGAATAGGCTTTAACTTACGCGACCCTAAAGATGGTAGTGTTAAAGAAACAGTAAATGCAAGAAAACTTTGGGAAAGAATACTTGAAATAAGGTTCAGAACAGGTGAACCCTATTTAAACTTTATTGATACTGCTAATCGTGATTTACCACAACCACTAAAAGACTTAGGTTTAAAAATCAATGGGTCTAATTTATGTAATGAGATTCACTTACCGACTAGTGCAGAACGCACAGCTGTTTGTTGTCTGTCATCACTAAATCTTGAATACTATGATGATTGGAAAGATACTCCGATTGTTGCTGATTTGGTTCGTATGCTTGATAATGTTTTGAATTATTTTATTGAGAATGCTCCAGATACAATTGAACGTGCTAAGTTTAGTGCGAGTAGAGAAAGGTCAATCGGACTAGGTGCTATGGGGTTTCATAGTCTTTTACAAAAACATGGTGTTGCGTGGGAATCTGATAAAGCAAAAGAGATTAATGATGTTGTATTTAATTACATCAAGACTCAAGCTGTTGAAGAAACAGAGCGTTTAGCATTAGAACGTGGTGCATATCCAGATGGCCCAGATTCAGGCAGAAGAAATTCACATCTTCTTGCTGTCGCACCCAATGCATCAAGTGGTGTAATACTTGCGACTAGTCCGTCTATTGAACCATTAAAGGCTAATGCATATACACATCGCACAAGAGCAGGGTCATTTTTAGTAAAGAATAAATACCTCGAATCATTATTGACACAGAAAGATGAAAACAACGATGTAAATTGGACTTCTATTATCACTAAGAAAGGTTCTGTACAACATCTACCATTTCTCACTGAAGGAGAAAAATCTGTTTTCAAAACTGCTGATGAGTTAGATCAAAATTGGGTAGTACAACACGCAGCTGATCGACAGAAGTATATCTGTCAAGGTCAGTCTGTCAATCTGTTTTTCCCAGCTGGTGCGCCTAAATCTTATGTAAATCAAGTACACCTTCGTGCGTGGAAAGAAGGACTAAAAGGTTTGTATTATCTTCGTACAGAAGCAAAACAGCGTGCTGAAAATGTATCTGAGAAAGTAGAAAGAGTTGCACTTCAAGGTGATATGCGTAGTATTGTTTATTCAAAAATAGATTGTCCATTCTGTTCTATGGCTATGGAAGAACTAAAATTACGAGGTATTCCATTTGATAAAATTGATTTAAAAGAAATAGGCAAAACTGCGGCAGAAGTAACAGGTCGTAAAGATGTAAAATCTGTACCACAAGTATATATTGATGGTGAATATGTTGGTGGATATGCAGAATTGATGGAATTTTTAAATAAACCAATAGAACAGAGCAATGATGACGATGATGAATGCGTAGCTTGCTCTGGTTAATTTTTGTGTTGTAATGGTTACAAATAAAACTAAAATAGGAGAACACATGTCATTATTAGACACATCAAAGAGTTATCGTCCATTTCACTATCCATGGGCTGTTGAACTAACAAAAAAACATGAAGAAATTCATTGGGTAGAAGATGAAGCAGAACTATCTGAAGATGTACAAGATTGGAAAACAAAATTAACTGAAAATGAAAAAGATTTTGTGACTCAAATTCTTCGTTTGTTCACACAATCTGATGTACAGGTTGGTGACAATTATCACGAACTAATGATTCCAAAATTTAAGAACAATGAGATTCGCAATATGCTTGCATCATTCGCTAATCGTGAGGGTGTTCATCAACGTGCATATGCTTTGTTAAATGACACTTTAGGATTACCAGATGAGGAGTTTCATACATTCCTTGAGTATTCTGAGATGTCTGACAAGTTAGACTTTATGAAAGAAGGTAGCATTAATTCACATACAGGTCTTGCTCTCATTTTAGCTCAATCAGTATTTAATGAAGGTATGTCCTTATTTGCATCGTTCGTTATGTTACTAAACTTCCAGCGTTTCGGTAAGATGAAAGGTATGGGTACTATTGTTGAGTGGTCTATTCGTGATGAAACTATGCATGTTCAAGGTAATGCTAAGTTGTTTCGTGAGTTTGTAGAAGAACACCCACGCATTGTAAATGATGAGTTGAAGTCTAAAGTTTATGAAATGGCAACTAACGCTGTTAAACTAGAAGATAAATTTATTAAGTTAGCATTTAGTGGTCACGACCAAGAAGGTATTACTGAAAAAGATGTCAAACAATACATTCGTCATATTGCTGATCGTAGACTATTACAATTGGGTATGAAACCTAAATTTAAAGTAAAAGACAATCCAATGCCATGGTTAGATTGGGTATTGAATGGTGCATCACACGACAACTTCTTTGAAAAAAGGGTTACTGAATATTCTGTAAATGGTATGGAAGGTGATTGGGGTTGGGTAGAAAATACTCCAGAAGGTGAAGTTTGTGGTTTAGATGGTCAGGGGTGTGCCGCTTAATGAACAAATGGCAAAACGCTTACATGATTACCGCAGAAACCTTTGCCGAGTTATCTACAGCCAATAAATTAAAAGTAGGTGCGATTATTGTAAAAGATAATCGTATCATTTCTATTGGGTATAATGGTACACCTTCGGGTTGGGATAATGCTTGTGAAGTAAGCTTTCCACAACATGATATAGGATTTCCAGCAGAAATTACAAAACCAGAAGTAATACATGCTGAAGCTAATGCGATAAGTAAACTTGCTAGGTCAATAGAAAGTGGTTTAGATTCTGACATATATATAACACATGCACCATGTATGAGTTGTTCAAAGTTAATCTATGGTTCTGGAATAAAGAATGTATATTATAGAGAAGTTTACAGAAAAACTGATGGAATAGAATTTTTAAATTCCTGTAACATAGGGGTAAAACAGTTGTGAAACTTATCGTGTGTGAATCTTGTGAAGCAGAATACCATATAAAACACAACATGGAGCCCCGACTATACAAAGTAACTTTTTGTTCATTTTGTGGATATGAACTTGACGAAACATTTGAATTTATAGAAGAAGTAGAGGATGATGAGAATGACATCTGGTAGAGATTATGGTGGAAAAGGTAGTATGCAAAGACCCATAAATAGTAGAGAACAATTTGATAAGAATTGGGATTCTATATTTGGGAAATGTGATAATGAAAAAAGCAATGGAATTGATGACAATTCCAACAAAGTGGACACATCAAGGAAAGATAGTAGAACAACTACCAGATGATTGCGAGGGATTTGTTTATCTCATAACTAATCTTGCTAACAACAGAAAGTATATTGGTAAGAAACTCGCAAGGTTTAAAGTTACTAGACCACCACTTAAAGGCAGAACAAATAAAAGACGCTCAACAAAAGAAAGTGATTGGAGAGATTATTGGGGTTCTTCTGAACACTTGAACGCTGATGTTATATCGTTTGGTGAAGATAAATTTACCAGAGAAATTTTACATTATTGTTCAAGTAGAGGAATATTAAGTTACTTAGAAGCAAAAGAACAATTTGACAGAAGGGTTCTAGAAACTGATGAATACTATAATGGTATTATCAATGTTAGAATAGGAAGCTCAAAGATGTTACAAGAACATTTGAGGATACATAATGGACAACAATGATTGGATAGATCAGTATAAACAATTTCACGCAGACCAAAATACCAATTATCCCGGCAACAATCTTAAACCGCAACTACAACATATTTTAGATTTGATAAAAGATATGAAACCAGAAACTCTATTAGACTTTGGTTGTGGTAAAGGTCAACAGTATTCTAAATGGAAACACCACAAAGATATGGGTATCATGCCAACTCTGTATGACCCAGCAGTACCAGAGTTTGAAACCTTACCAGATGGCCCTTTTGATGGTATCATCTCTACTGATGTATTAGAACACATTCCCGAAGAACAAATCCCAGAAACAATTAATATGATTACCAAAAGAGCTGATAAGTTTGTATTCCTTGCAATTGCAACTTCACCAGCAATAGCAATCCTACCCAATGGTGAGAATGCACACTGTACACGAAAACCCATTTCTTGGTGGACAGAAATGTATGAAAAATATTCCTATAAACGAGTGTATACTCACATCAAAACTTACGGAGATTTTAATGGATATTCTATACTAAATGAAGATTTATACATGGAATATTTCCTAAATAATTTAAAGTTAGATAAGAAAACCTCTTGACTTTATACTTTTGTTGTGTTATTATGTATACATAAGATAATAAAAGGAGAGAATAATGAGCAAAATGAATGAAATATCTTTGGACATTCAAGAGTTTGTTAATGATAATTTAGGAAAAAAGTCTGTTGATGAAATTCTTAATGATGTCAAGAAAACATTTCAAATGTCTTTTGCTGTTGAATATGCAAAAGAATATATCGAGGAGGTGTATCCATGATTGACACATATACCGCAACAATCATTTCACTTGTAGCTTGTTTTGGCACTTATCTGTGGGGAAGAAGTTCTGCTACTGAACCTGTAACTGAAAAACTATTAAATATTTTAGAAGAACAGGGTTTTATTAAAATTAAAGTCAATCCCGAAACTGGCGAAAAAGAGTTACAAAAGGTTAAATGTATTTAATTTATATTATGGAAGTAATTGAAAATGACTAAAAAAGTTAAAGAAAGTTTACCTAATCACAAAGATTGGAAACCAAGTAAACCTCGTAAAAAACGCAAGCCCTTGACCCCAGAACAAAGGTCTGCGGCTATTGAACGACTTGCATTAGCTCGTGCTGCAAGAAAACCAGCTGTAAATTCTTCTGTCCATAGTTCTTTATTAGGACTACCAGAAGATCACTTTTTACATCCTAGTAAAGTTAAGTCTTGGATTAAAACTCAAAAAAGTATTTTAAACGAAGAAAAAAGCAGTGTCAGGAAAGGTGTTTCTGGTGCAATCGCAAAAGTTGCTGACATAGAAGGTTACATTCGTCATTGTAATGCTTATCTTAAAACAGGCGATTGGTGTGATGATCGTTATGGAGAACATCAAGAAGGACGAGTCAAATGGAAAACGATAACACCGAAGGGCCCAGTAGTAACAAAAAAATAAAGAACAATGTAGTAAAAGGCCCATGGCTAGACAAAGAAGAAATGTCTAATTTGTATGATGAAAGTAAGAAAATTGCAAATGACATAGAAGTGATTGATGGCATTACAAGTCAACTTATAATTCCATTGATACACAAATTTAATGAAGAAGGTTTTGATTTAACTTCACCTGAGTTTTTAAAAGAAATTGGATATATAAATGAGGTGGTAAAATCTATGCTTTATAGGAAGTTTGATTATGGACACACTATGAGTGTATTCATTGATAATCTTATGATAGCCAAAGATGGTATCATATCAATAGATAAAGACATGCTAGATGACATGTTAGATGTTATGGAAGAAAGTTATGAACAACCTATCGAGTGATCCCATTGTATGGGAAAATTTTAGTCCTACAATTTTGGAATTTAAATTATCAGAAAAATTTACTTCATTAGTTAATCTTGCAGGAGATGCAGTATTAGGTGATGAAAGTCTTTCTAAGAAATTTGATTTTTCTGAAAACCTTGTTGGTAAGGTATCAAAAGAAATAAAAATTCCTGCTTATGATAAAGAAGAAACTAAGTATTTGTCAGACACAATCAAAGAAGGCTGTCTAGGATATCTTAAACACATGGAAGTTGTCAATCGTGCGTATGGTTGGTCTAAGATTTCAAAGGGTAAACAACCCACCATTGATAACATTCATCTTGCACAGAGTTGGATTGTAAGTCAGTATAAACACGAATACAATCCATGGCATACACACAGTGGTAACTTTTCTGGTGTTATCTATCTAAAGATACCAAAAGATATGCATAAAGAAAATGATAAAGAATTTAAAGATCACTATCCAGCAACAGGTCTGATTGAATTTATGTATGGTGAAAAATCAGACTTTAGAAGTGACAATCTTAAATTTGTTCCAAAAGTTGGAATGATGTTAATATTCCCATCTTGGTTAAAACATACTGTTTATCCATTTTATTCTGATGGTGAAAGAAGGAGCATGAGCTTTAACGCACATTATAAATTATGATAATTATTGATATGAATCAAATCACAGTAGCTAGTCTAATGATGCATTTGAATATGACTAAATCTAAAGAACCAGATGAGAACATTGTAAGACACATGATTCTCAATTCGGTTCGTATGTATCGCACTCAATTTACTGAGGAATATGGTGAGGTTGTACTTGCTTATGATTCCAAACATTATTGGAGGCGTGACTTCTTTCCTAACTACAAAGCAAGTCGTAGGAAAGGTAGAGAAAAATCTGACTTGGATTGGGATGCAATCTTTGAAGTTCTGAATAAAATTAAAGCAGAGTTCAAAGATAACTTACCATATAAGTACCTTGAAGTTTATGGTGCAGAAGCTGATGACATTATTGCTACTCTTGTGAAAAACAAGAAAGAACCAATTATGATTGTTTCTGGAGATAAAGACTTTATTCAGTTACAAAAATATTCTGATGTAAATCAATTTTCACCCATTCTCAAGAAGTATGTAAATGGATATAATCCAGATACCTATATAAAGGAACACATACTTAAAGGCGACACTAGTGATGGAGTGCCTAATGTTCTATCACCTGATAACACTTTTGTAGATGGATTAAGACAAAAACCTTTAACAAAGAAAAAGATTGAAAGCTGGTTGAATGCAAATATTGATGATTTACCTGATGAAGTTAAAAGAAATTACCAAAGGAATGAAACTCTTATCAGTCTTGATAAGATTCCATCTGAGTTGGAAACTGAAATTAATGAAGTTTTTGACAATGCTCCCTGTGGCAATCGAAGTAAACTATTAAATTATTTTATACAATCTAGATTGAAAAATCTTACTGAAACAATTGGAGAATTTTAAACATGGCTAACCCTGTAGAAGTATACACACCGCTCTTTTCAGAAATACTTGAAAAAGTAGCAAAAGCAAAAACTAAAGCACAGAAGGTTCAACTCCTTCAAAAACATAATACTGATTCATTAAGAATGTTTTTGAAATCTGGATTTGATCCTAAATTAGAATGGGTATTCCCAGAAGGTGAAGTTCCTTATACACCTAATGATGCACCAGAAGGTACAGAACATACAGTGCTTTCAATGGAATCAAAAAAACTATGGCATTTCATTAAAGGTGCTGACCCCAAAACTCGTCAAGTACAAAAAGAAAGCATGTTCTTTCAGTTACTAGAGTCGTTACACGAAAGTGAAGCAAAACTTTTGGTTCATGCAAAGGATAAAAAACTACATCAAGTCTACAAAGGCTTATCTTCAAAAGTAGTTCAAGAAGCATTTGGTTGGGATGAAAACTTTGTAGTTCCTGCTCCAGAAGTATATCCACAAGGTTCTCGTTCTGCTAATGGCCATGACTAAATTAGAAGCATTAATGCTGGGAGTAAACGTGTTTGATCCCCGAATCAAAAAAATAGTATTTGATGAAACTGCTCGTCAAGACAACACTGTTGAACTAATCGCAAGTGAAAACTTCACTAGTCCAGAGATAATGTCATTGTGTGGTAGTATCTTAACCAACAAGTATGCAGAAGGTTTGCCCGGCAAAAGATACTACAATGGTTGTGATGAAGTTGACAAGGTAGAAGAACTTGCAATTGAATATGCAACTAAACTATTTGATTGTAGCTTTGCAAATGTTCAACCACATAGTGGTGCAAATGCAAACCTTGCAGTATTCAAAGCATTCTTGAAACCAAACGACTTAATTGTCAGTATGGACTTATCTAGTGGTGGACACTTATCACATGGTGCGAATGTTAATATAAGTGGTAAGTGGTTCGTTATCAAGAATTATGGTGTTGATGATAATGGAATTATTGATTATGATGAAGCAGAAAGACTAGTATTAAAACATAGTCCTAAAATGATTATTGCAGGAGCAAGTGCATATAGTCGAGTGATTGATTGGAAACGATTCAGAAAAATGGCAGACTCGGTAGGTGCAATCTTACTTGCAGATATCAGTCACTACTCTGGACTCATTGCTGGTAAATCATATCCTAATCCATTTCCTTATGCAGATGTTGTAACAACAACTACACACAAAACTTTACGAGGCCCTCGTGGTGGTATGATTTTGTGGAACGATAAAGAATATAGTAATAAACTTAATAGTGCAGTATTTCCCGGCACTCAAGGTGGGCCTCTGATGCACATCATTGCCGCTAAAGCACAATGTTTCTACGAAGCATTACAACCAGACTTTCATTTATATACTGAACGAGTAATAGCTAATGCAAACATGATGGCAAAAACATTCATAGCTGCTGATGTAGAAATAGTATCTGGTGGAACACAATCTCATATGTTTACTATTAACTTGAATAAAGAAAAGTATAGTGGTCGTGAATTTGCAGATTTACTAGAAGAAAAAGGTATTACTGTAAATAAAAATGGTGTTCCTAACGACACTCGCGGTTTTATTGAAACCTCTGGAGTTAGAATCGGAGTTGCAGCAGAAACCACCAGAGGTAACGATGAAGAATGGTTTAAAACTCTTGCACAAATAATGATTCAATATTTAAGGTCTTAAATTAAATTGCAAAATCCATTGACTTTCCATTTTACCTGTGTTACTATAGTTGTACAAAATAAGAAAATATAGGTCTAAAGTATGTTTAAAAATATTATTGTAGGTTGTATCGGTGCTTTTGGTTTTTTACTAATTCTTGGTGTAGCTGGTTCTGATTGTGGTGGTAGTTGTATGGAAGATGCAATGCCACTTGATAAAATGATGATTTATGGAGCTATTGGCACAATAATGATTGCATTTTCTGTATATTTTTTGAACAAAAGATATTAAAGGTTTTGACCCAACTGACACTCTCTCTCTCATTTCTCTCTCGTCAGTTGGGTCATTTAATTAAAAAGAGAAATGAGAAAGTTTTAATATGAATACTGTTGAAATTTCTGGTGGTTACAAATATCAAAGAAAGCTTTGCGATTCAGTTATCAACTATACAATTAAAAAACTATTACCTCGCCTTAGGACATTAGAGATTAATGTTGAACTAACAAACATACTAGATGATGCAACAGGTTATTGTATGATTGGTGATAACAATCGTGAATTTTATATTGAAATAGATAAGAAACTTAATTTAAAAGATATGGTTTTAACAATTTGTCACGAAATGGTTCATGTGAAACAATATGCTCGTAATGAAAAAGCGATTGAAAGTGAAGCTTGTTGTTTAGAACCTAAACTGGCACTTGAATATTGGGAAAATAATATAATATGAATATATTCCACTTACACAAAGACCCTGTAATATGTGCAGAGATGCACATAGATAAACATGTAGTCAAAATGCCTATTGAGTATGCACAACTAATGTCAACTGCACACAGAGTACTTGACGGAGAATTGTATTTAGGTAAAACTATAAATAATAGAAATATTAAAAGATGGCGATTGTCTGATGAACGAGAAAATGTTTTATACAAAGCTTCTCACATTAATCACCCATCTGCAATATGGGTTCGTGAGTCTGTTGAAAACTATTTACAAATGTATAAACTCTACAAAGCAACACTAGCAGAGTATACAACTCGTTATGGTAAAGTGCATGGTTCAACTAAACCATCAGAGTTACTTAAAAATCCACCATTGAATATTCCTTTTAAGAAAGGAACACCAATGCCTCAATGTATGCCTGATGATTGTAAGATGGCAGGGAATCCAATTCTTGCTTATAGAAAGTACTACATAAGAGAGAAAAAAGGTTTTGCAACTTGGAAAGGTAGGGAGATACCAGAATGGTACAGGACGACAACTTAGTATATGATCGTTTGCTTAGGAGGCAAATCTTAGGCACAGATGGTAAAGATAAAGTTGTCGATTATAAAGAAATAACAGGAAAATATTACAATACTACAATGTCAAAATCTATAGAAATGGATATGCAAGCACTAACAAAATCTTATTATACAGCACTTGAGCGAATAACAGAATTGATTGAAGAAAATAATGATTTAAAGGAAAAACTTAAAAATGCCGACATACACACTTCTTAATACTGAAACTGATGAGATGTCTGAAACATTTTGTTCTTGGTCTGAATTAGAATCTTTTTTAGAAGAACACCCTACATTTAAAACTATAGTTAATACAGCTCCAGCACTTGTTAGTGGTATCGCAGGAAGAAGTTTTAAGACTGATGATGGATTCAAAGAAAACATGGCAAGGATATCTGCCGCACACCCCAATTCACCATTAGCTGACCAATTTGGTACAAATAAAGATATAAAAACATCTAAAACTAATGCTGTTCTTAAAAAACACAAAGTAAAAAGTATTGGAAAGTCACACGATTTAAATAATATTTCCAAAGAATATAAGAATAATGAACTTGTAAAGTAACTAAATAGTTTTGTATGAATAACAAGATAAACTAATTTCAGTTTTCATACACCTTGTGTGGTATGTTGTGCGAAATAATATTGACCATAGCATATCACACTCTCTTTTTAAAAAGGATTGGTAATGGCAAATAAAAAAGATATAACCTTCAGTCAACTGACTACAATTAAACCTGTAACCGACAGTCAAAAAAATGTATTTGAGTCTTGGAAAAAAGATAAGAATCAATTTCTATTTGGTTGTGCTGGAACAGGAAAAACTTTCATTTCATTATACCTTGCATTGAAACAAGTGTTAAATCCCGAAACACCATTCGATAGAGTTATCGTGGTGCGTTCACTTATTCCTACAAGAGAGATTGGTTTCTTGCCGGGCGATGAAGAAGATAAAGCTGCACTCTATCAAGTACCATATTCTAACATGATGCAATTTATGTTTGAACAACCAAACGAACAAGCATTTAGTATGTTGTATGAACGCTTGAAATCACAGGGAAGTTTTTTCTTTTTATCAACATCATTTCTTAGAGGTCTGACCTTTGACAATAGTATCATTATTGTTGATGAATGTCAGAATCTAAACTTCCACGAATTGGACACCATCATTACCAGAGTAGGTCAAAATTCTAAGATTTTCTTCTGTGGAGATTTTGGACAATCTGACTTGACTAAGCTTAATGAGAAAAATGGACTTATGGATTTCCTACAGATTTTACAAAACATGAACGAGTTCGATTGTACAGAATTTAATATTGGAGATATTGTTCGCTCAGGATTTGTTCGTAACTATCTTATTCAAAAGACCAAACTAGGAATGGGCATTGAATAATTAAACCTTTACCCCTTGACAATAACATATAGCTATGTTATAATTATTACTTAATATTATGGCAGGAAACTACAATGCAACATACACACAAACCAATATCGTTAGTTGAGATAAAAGCAACCAACAAAGACGGAACTCGTTTATATGAAACACCAGAGGGTAACGAGTACCCCTCAATCACTACAGTCCTCTCTATACGCAATAAGCAAGGTCTGAACGCATGGCGTAAGCGTGTTGGTAATGATGTAGCAAACTACATCTCACGAACAGCTGCTGCTCGTGGTACTGCTGTTCATCACATGTGCGAAGATTATTTAAACAATCAAGACATGCAAAATCATACTAAAAACTTTTTACCACATGCACTCTTTACACAGTTGCGTGAAAATGTTTTAGATCGTGTTGACAATATCTACTCTCAAGAAGCAGGACTTTATAGTGACAAGTATAGAGTTGCAGGCAGAGTTGATTGTATTGCTGAATTTGATGGTGTATTATCTATTATTGATTTTAAGACATCTACTAATCCACGCAAAGATGAATATAACGAATCATATTATATTCAAACAGCTGCATACGCAGAAATGTTTGAAGAACGCACAGGAATTGAGATAAACCAAATCTGTATTCTCGTTGTTACACAAGATGGTGAAGTTCAAGAGTTTGTAAAAGATAAAAAAGAATATCTACCTTTACTAGTTGAAACCATTGCAGAGTGGGAAGAAAAAAATATGGCTGGTGTTATTTTATCAGACCAATGCTAAAAATTAATGCTGGTGTAGCTCAGTTGGTAGAGCAGCTGCCTTGTAAGCATCAGGTCGTAGGTTCGATTCCTATCACCAGCTCCATAATCAATAATCACAAAAGGACACACAATGCAAGAATCTAAAGATAAACCTAAGATGTTATTGCAAACACCAAAAATATTTTCCTTAGAAATTGAAAAAGTTGCTTTGGAAAAAAAGATAACTCACATGGATGCTGTTGTTTGGTATTGTCAAAAAAATGAGTTAGAACCCGAATCTGTTGCACGATTACTTACTAAAGGACTCAAAGAAAAGATTGAGGCAAATGCAAGAGATTTAAATTTTTTAGTCGAAAAATCAGCACAACTACCAATATAAGGAGATATGGTAATGAATGGTGAAGTTAAAAATGCTTTTGGGGTCTTAGAAGGTATGCAGATAAAAAAACCTGACACACAGTCTAAAGACAGAATTAAACAATTGGAGTATGAGTGTGCAGAATTGCAAAGGGAAAATGCACAACTGACAGAACGATGTAAAAAACTTGCAAGTCGTGTTCCAGAGTGGCCTAAAGGTTATCGCCCCGGCCGCAGACCTAGTAACAATAATACTCGTCCACGCCACCAAGAGAGAACTAATAATGATCGTAGACCTAATTGATTCAATGGGCAGTGACTTAACAGTCGTTAATGCTGCCAGAGTATCGTTTTCTAAAGAGTCTAAGTGGTTAGCACTAAAAACACCAGAGAATGGTCAACCAGAAGGTTTACTGAATGAAGGTGATAAGAAACTTATTAAGTATCTTGCAAAACATAATCATTGGAGTCCTTTTGGACATGCATCTATGCAGTTCAGAATTAAAGCTCCAATATTTGTTGCAAGACAATTAGTAAAACATCAAGTAGGTTTAGTGTGGAATGAAGTAAGTAGGCGTTATGTTGATTCTGAACCAGAGTTTTATGTTCCAAAAGTTTGGCGATTAAAGGCCGAGAATAAAAAACAAGGTTCGTCTGATGAAACTATTGACTATGATGTTTCTTCTACAATGGAACTTGCAGTAAATACTTACAATGACCTTTTAAAATTAGATGTGGCGCCTGAGATGGCAAGAATGATTCTACCACAAAATATGATGACTGAATGGTATTGGAGTGGTACATTGATGGCATTTGCTCGTGTATGCAATCTTAGATGTAAAGATGACACACAAGCAGAAACAAGAGAAATTTCTTGGTTGATTGATGACCTTGCAAAAAACTTGTTTCCTACATCATGGAAAGCATTAAGGTATGAATAGACACATAGTCTATGGAAACGGAGAGTCAAGAGCTCAACTATCGGGCCCTGTCAATCCTAGTGGATTTACTACTTGGGGTTGTAATGCAATTTATCGTGATTTTACTCTTGACAATTTGGTTTCAGTAGACTATAATATGCAACAGGAAGTATACGAATCAGGGTATGCTTTTAAAAATAAATGTTGGTTTACTGATTGGAATGTTTTACCAAACTTTGATGCAGATTTAATGAAAATGGCTTGGGCTGATAGTGATGGTATAATATTTGAAACTGCAAGACTGTCTAAAACAGATTGTGTAGTTCAAGGTAAAACAAGAGAACTAGTTGAAAGCAATATCCTAGATGCAATGTCACAGAATCCAAATTTAGTTGAAAAGGATTTAAGACAGAAGATGGAAAAGGATATTGGACTATACATCACTTGGGTTGATAAAGACGACCAAGTAATGAAGATAGATTACCCTAGAGGGTGGTCTGCTGGAAATACTGCACTATATCTTGCTTGCAAGGCTGGTGCAGAGGAAGTGTATATGTTAGGGTTTGATGGTAGTAGTTATTCTGAAAACCTAAATAACATATACAAGGGCAGTAAGAATTATCTGCCTGAGGAAAGTCGTGGACTTAACACGATTAACTGGGATAACCAATTTAAAATATTACAAAAGGAATTTCCTGATGCAAAGTTTTATAAGGTTGGAACAGATTTAACATACGATGATTTATACAAAAACATACGTTAACATAAGGAGACTTAAATGTCATTAGATCAATTAAAGAGAAGCAATTCTCTAGATAAATTACTTGGCGAAGTACAAAAGCAAAACGCACCTCAAGAAAAAAAGTCTTACAAAGACGATAGATTATGGAAACCTGAACTAGACAAGTCTGGTAATGGTTATGCAGTAATTCGTTTCTTGCCAGCTGTCGAAGGTGAAGATATGCCTTGGGCTAAAGTATACAACCATGCATTTCAAGGCCCTACTGGTCAATGGTATATTGAGAACTCTCTCACTACTATTGGACAGAAAGATCCTGTTTCAGAAATGAATAGTGCATATTGGAATACAGGTATTGAATCTGACAAAGAAATCGCTCGTAAACAGAAAAGAAAATTACAATATTTCTCTAACATATATGTTGTCAGTGACAGCAAACATCCAGAGAATGAAGGTAAAGTATTCTTGTTCCGTTACGGCAAGAAAATCTTTGATAAGATTATGGCTTCGATGCAACCAGAGTTTGAAGATGAATCACCAGTAAACCCATTTGATTTTTGGGAAGGTGCAAACTTTAAACTTAAAATTCGTAAGGTTGCTGGTTACTGGAACTATGATTCATCTGAGTTTGAAAAACCATCTGCAATTTTTGATAATGATGCTCAGATTGAAGAAGTATGGAAAACACAGTATGGTCTTGCAGAATATTCTGCATCAACCAACTTCAAGTCTTATGAAGAACTAAAGACTCGTCTTAATACTGTTCTTTCTGGTTCTGTTACTGTTGGTAATGTTGCTGAAAAGATGGAAGATGAACCTGTAGCTGATGCTACAGTTGATACAAAACCTGTCGATAATACTCCAACATCTGAAGTAGATAAAACTGATGATGATGATACTATGGACTACTTCCAAAAACTTGCTGGATAAAGGTAAAGTGTAGTAGATTAAGAGGTAGGAGAAATCCTACCTCTTTTTTTTATATAGCGTAAGATGATGCTCTTTGGAAGATTGGGTCTGGATTACCAATATAAGATACACCAGAAGATGTAATAGATGAACTGTTAGATGAACTAATATTGGTTGGAGCCACAACAATTGATGTACTACCACCACCATTACCACCACTACCACCTTTCATCATTTCTGCGGTTCTTTGTGCGTTAACTATCTGGCCTGGCTGGTTAGGAACAAATAACTCTTGACCTCTTTCACCAACTACATATGGTTGTCCTG
>Ga0209634_1000264_pt1 | contig 40728 bp, 61 predicted proteins | sample LinPmetageLP40_FD_184043 | JGI IMG/M metagenome (GOLD analysis project Ga0209634, IMG submission 184043) | Marine viral communities from the Pacific Ocean - LP-40 (SPAdes) (version 2) | ecosystem: Environmental > Aquatic > Marine > Oceanic | place: Pacific Ocean | collected 2010-08-26 | reverse complement strand
GCAGATGGTTACATACAATTAAACTGTTCACAAAATTCTCATGGAATAAAATTACAAAGTCCACCACATTCAGCTAATGCTAGTTACACGCTAGTATTTCCTAATGATGATGGTAATGCTAATGAGGTGTTACTTACAAATGGTTCAGGTGTTTTAGATTGGACTACAGTAGGTACAGCTTCTATAGCAGCAGATGCAATTACAGCAGCTAAGATGGCAGCAAATTCAATAGATTCTGATTCTTATGTAGATGGTAGTATAGACCATGTTCACTTATCCGCAGATTGTGTGGATGGAGATAACATTGGAGATGATGTCATAAATAGTGAACACATTGTTGCAGACAGTATTGATGCAGAACATTTAGCACCAAACTCTGTAAACACAGATGCCATTATTGATGATGCAGTAAGAACCGCACACATACAAGATGCACAAATTACTCTAGCTAAGATGAGTACAAATAGTGTTAATACAGACCAATATGTGAATGGCTCGATACAAACAGACCATATTACAAACGGAAATATTACTCTAGCCAAGATGGCAGCGAATTCTGTAGATTCTAGTCAGTATGTAGATGCAAGTATTGACCACGCACATTTAGCTAATGATTGTATAGATGGTACTAACATACAAGATAATGCAATTAACTCTGAGCATTACACAGATGACTCAATTGACAATGCTCATTTATCAGAATCACTAGGTGACTTGAGAAAAGGTGTTACTCAGATTGGTAGAGATACTAACGACTATATTAATTTAGATACTACTATTATTGGTTTTCATTTAGATGGTGCTGAAGATATGAGGCTTACTAACGCTGGAGTATTACACGTTGAAAATGATGTTATTGCTTTCTCAACTACTATTTCAGATGAAAGATTAAAGCACGACATAGAGCCAATTACAGATGCTTTATCTAAGGTTGGTCAGTTAAATGGTGTAACTTTTACTTACAACAAAGATGACAAGAAGTCTGCTGGACTTATTGCACAAGACGTTGAAAAAGTAATGCCTTCAGCAGTGACAGAAACAGAATTACCTTTACAACACGATGATGGCATAGCTTACAAAACTGTTCAGTATGACCAAACAATTGGTTTACTAGTAGAAGCAATTAAGGAGCTAACTGCTAAAGTAGAAAAACTGGAGAAGAAATAATGGCATTAGGTACAGGACAATTAAGTATAGGTGACATTGCTGGAGAGTATGGTGGTTCAGCTCCACACGCTTTAAGTGAATATTACAGTAAAGGTAATGCTCCAAGTAGTGGAGAAATACAAGTCCACGCTGATTTTCAAGGCACAAGTAATTATGTTCCTATTAGTGCTACTGGTGGCACAATTACAACGTCTGGTAATTACAAAATTCATACTTTTAACAGCTCAGGAACTTTTGCAGTCAATACCGCAGCAGGAGGAGCAGCAGATGCTACAGTAGATTATTTAGTAATTGCTGGAGGTGGCATAGGAAGCCATGGTTCAAATATGTCTGGAGGAGGAGGAGGTGCTGGAGGCATGAGAGCCTCAACAGTTGAATCTTCTGCACAAAATTATACTGTAACAGTTGGTGGTGCTGGTTCAAATAGTTCTGCTATGGGTATTACTTCTACTCGTGGAGGTATGGCTGGAGGAAGTGGCGGTTCTGGGGCTGGAGGTGGTTGGTTTAATGGCAGCGTGACTTCAGGCGGTTCAGGCATTTCAGGTCAAGGACATAATGGTGGAAATGGTGGAGCAAATTCTCGGTCTGGCGGAGGAGGGGGAGCTGGAGCTGCTGGCCAAAATGGTCGAAATGATGGAACATATACCAATACTGGTAATGGTGGAGCTGGAGCAGCTTGGAGTGTAGATTCAGTTACAAGAGCTGGTGGTGGTGGTGGTGGAAACTCTCACAATAATAATTACGCTGACCCCGGTTCTGGTGGCTCAGGCGGTGGAGGTACTGGAGCAGTTGGTGGTGCTCCTTATGCACCATCAGTTGGTGGCAGTGGTGGTTCTGCAAATACTGGCGGTGGCGGTGGCGGTGGCATTGCCACACCAAGTGCCAATTATTCTGGTTATGCTGGTGGTTCAGGTGTTGTTATTCTTAGATATAAATTTCAAAATTAGGAGTAGATATGGCACATTTTGCAGTATTAGATGACAATAATTTGGTAACCGCTATAAATGTAATAGCAGACTCTGATTGCTTAGATGGTGATGGCAATGAATCAGAAGCAGTAGGGATTGCATTCTGTGTGTCTTTGTTTGGTGCTGGTACTTACAAACAGACTTCATACAATCAAAAAATAAGAAAACATTATGCTGAAATTGGTGGTAAATATGATGCATCAGCAGATGAATTTTTGAGAATACAACCTTTTCCCTCTTGGACATTAGATGGTAGTAATGATTGGCAACCACCTATAGCAAAACCTGCTGGGTTAGGTTATTGGGGATGGGATGAAGCTGTCTATAATGCTGATTCTGCTTCTCCAAAAACAGAAGGTTGGGTAATAAATGGGGTAACTTTGCAAGAATAAAAATGTAAAATTAATTAAGGAAAAGTCAATGAAATTTGATTGGATTTATTACACATCTCAAGTCGATAAAGATACTGTAGATGGAATTGTTGAACGAGGTTTAAACAAACAATTTAACTTTGGTACAGTAGATTTAGCTAATCATAATAAGTTTGAATTAGATACAGACCATAGAAGGTCAAAGGTATTTTTCTTTGACGAATATAAAGACTCTGATTTTTTTAATCTGGTGTATAGATTAGGTACTACTTCAAACAATGCTAATTTTGGATTTGATATAAATCAATTACAAGCATTACAATTTTCTATATACGATGCAAAATACAAAGGCAAATACGATTGGCATCAAGATATTCAATGGACATCTAATGAGTTATATCATAGAAAACTTTCTGTAGTAATACAATTGTCTGAACCAAGTGATTATGTTGGTGGTGATTTTCAAATTCAAAATTCAGAATTTACTAAACAAGAAAAAATAGACATGAAACAAAAAGGTTCAGTAATTGTTTTTCCATCTTTTTTAACACACAGAGTTACACCTGTTACAAAAGGCAAAAGAATGTCTTTAATTGGTTGGTTAGTTGGAGCTAAGTTTAAATGAAACGATATATGCTGCCAACTGACACACACATTGGCGGATGGTTTATGCCAATGAAAACAATTAATAAAGTAATTAAGTTTTGGGATAATCCTGATTTTCAAGAATACAAAGTTAAAGGCAAAGCAAAGATTTACAGCTCTGAAGAAACTTCAGTGAATGATATAAAAGATTCAACTGATATTTATATTAATGCTTATAGTGTAGTTAAGCCTTGGGGTGAATACCTAGATTGCTTACAAGACTGTTTAGAAAATTATATAAAAGTGTTTCCATTTGCTGCTGAAGTAGATAAATTTGAAATTGAAGAATATTTTAATTATCAACATTATGAAAAGGGTGGAGGTTTTAAGTTAACGCATATAGAAAATAGAGGCTGTCCAGAGTCAGGAAAAAGACATTTAGTTTTTATGACGTATTTAGATACTTTAGAAAATGCTGGTACTGAATTTCCTGACCAAAACCTTATTACTCCAAGCATAAAAGGTTTAACGCTTATATGGCCTTCTTATTTTACACATCCTCATGTAAGCCAAGTTTCGCATGATAGTGAAAAAAAAATTATAACTGGGTGGTATGGATTTTAATGGTACAAGAAATTAAAAATTTTTTATCTGAAAAAGAATTTAATAATCTTTATGATGAAGTGTTATCACAAGATTTTCCTTGGTATAGAGCTTTAAAAGTTCGTAAAGCTGGATATGACGAACATCAAATGTCACATATTTTTATTGATACATTTTCTGATAAACACCCTTTAAAAAGTTTTAAATTAGATAGTTTAATGCCACTTTTAAAAAAAGCTGAAAAAGAATTTAATATTCAACATTTTTTAAGAGCAAAGATAAATCTATATTACAACACAGGCGAACAAAAAATAGGTGGATGGCATCATGATTGGAACAAAAAAGATATTCATCTTAATGTGGCTACATATTATATGAATACTAATAATGGTTATACGCAACTTGAGGATGGAACAAAAATTTCAAGCGTTGCAAATAAAATGGCTGTATTTGGAAATGTAAAGCACACTGATGTAACACACACTGATACAGAAGAAAGAATAGTTATTGTTTTAGGGTTTTACACATGATTAAGAATGGCTATCAAATTAAACGTAAGGCTATACAAAGTAATCTTGCAGACTTTTTATACAATTATTTAATATTAAAAAGACAAGCTGTAGCAATTATGTACAGAGATAAATATTTAAAATATCCTTCTTTGGTTGTTGGACATTGGGAAGATAAACAAATTCCAAACACTTATGTACACTATGCTGATATAGCTATGGAAACATTATTAGTTGATATGCTTTCTGAAGTAGAAAAAATTGTAGGTAAACCAATAAAACCATCTTATTCATATTGCAGAGTTTATAAATGTGGTGATGAATTACTTCCACATAAAGATAGACCTGAATGTGAAATTTCTACTACACTATTTTTAGGTGGTGATGAATGGGAAATTTACATGGAAGGTAAACCTTTGTTACTTAAAAAAGGTGATATGTGTGTTTACAGAGGTTGTGATTTAGAACACTGGCGAATACCATTTGAAGGAAAAAGATGTGTGCAGGTGTTTTTGCATTATGTATTAGCAGATAAAGAAATTGAAGAGTATGATGGTAGAGAAGTATTAGGACTGCCTTTTGAATTTAGTATAGAAAACAATGATAAATAAAAAAATAAACAACGCAATTGCTTTTGGCATAGTAGCTACGTTTCTTATACTGTCTTTTGCAGCTATGGCTGATGAAAGCACAATTACACAAAACACTACGTCTACAGTTACAACTGATGGCAACATGACAACAACAGTCAAGTCTGCACCGCCAAGTGCCATATCTCCAAATGTAGGCGGAAATAACTCAGACCTATGTACTATCTCATCTAGTGGTGCTTTAGGCACTCAAATCTTATCCTTGAGCCTTGGAGCTACATACACAGAGGCAAATTGTTTGCTGTTAAAGAAGGCAAGGATGCTTTACTCAGCCGGTATGAAGGTGGCTTCTGTGAGTCTTTTATGTCAAGACCCAGCTATATTTGAAGCAATGCGGATGGCTGGAACAAGTTGTCCATACTTAGGTCTAATAGGTGATGAAGCTGCAAGAGCTTGGGAAGTACATACAGACAAAATACCAGTAGAAACTCGTGAACATGAAAAATCTGCACAGGAGAAAAGAGATGATGCCCTCAAAGTCATGGGTGCTGTTGCTTCTGCTATTCTGCTCTTCTAGCATACAAGCCTACACATTTGGATACACACCTAACGCTGCACTTAATGGTTTAGAGTGGCTTATGAATACTTCGTACATCGGCACTAACGCTGTTGGTGGCATGGACATATCTGGAGTAACGTACAAATACACACCTGTTAAAAACAAAGCAGATGATTATGTTGTTACATTAGAAAACGACAAGATTGGTGGCGGATACGTTTTTCAAGATAAACAAGACTGGTCACAACGAGAAGGCGGTACTGAAATAAGAAGAACTATAGCTTTGCCTTACACACCTATTGCAGTCTTTGGCAATGGTAGACTAAAGCAAGAAGGTACTGGTAGTATAGAAAGTGCTGATGTAAGGTACATATACAGATTTGACCCTTGCTTTGACCCACAAACTAATCCTAGCTGTCCGGGTTATGTAAAACCTAAACCACCAAAATTACCTGACATTCCTGACTACGATGCTTTAGAAGATGAATCAGTACAATTGGCACAAAAAGAAACAGACAGAGATTTATCAGAAGATGACCAAGCAGAAAATAATGAAGAAGACGAGGAAGAAGATTCTTTAGAGTTTTTATTAGCGGACACCACTAATGCTTTAACTATTGCAAATGAAATTTCACAATCTATATTATTGCAACAATTAAATCAAGCAACTAATTTATCTAAATATTATGTGTCTTCTGTTCCTGACAATTATTACCCTGATACTGTAGCTTTACAAGGTGGTACTATCGTGGATAATAGGAGAGCATTAAGGAGCTTATCGCAGGATGCGAGAATGAATGAAATGATAGAGGAGCAATACAAATGAAGAAACTATTAATAGCAATGAGTTTAATACTTGGTGCAACACCAGCTTTGTCGGCAGATATTGATGGTACAGTTGAATCCAGATGCAATATTGCGGTTACAGAGCCGGGTAAATATGGAAACCCAAATTCCTATACACTTACTACTTTGCCAAGTAGTGGTGGACAAGTGCCTATTATTAGATTTGATACTACACTAGCTAATGCTTACTATGCACAGGTTAGTTATCCTACTAGCTTTACTGTAAGTCCATCATTGTCTGACAATGTAACGTGGACTGGTGCTGTAACTGTTAAAGCTACTGGAGAATCTGGGATGTCAGGATACCAAACTGCTAGTACGGAATCAGGCTCAATGCGACAATACGATTTAACAGTTGTTGGGGCAGTATGGCTACAGAGTACATCAGTTGCAACATATGGTGGTAATAGAGCATTTCCGGGAGGCACTTACAAAAGTGTTGTTTTAGCTCAATGCGTTGCTCAATAGCATTATGTTTGTTACTGTTTAATTACACAGTACATAGTCACGAGCAAACTCCAACCTATCCTGAGTGGACAGTCAGTGGGGTAGATGGAATAAAGAAGACTAACATTAGGCTATGGAATAAAAGACCTAATGTAGAGTATTATGAGATAGGAGTATTTAAAGAAGATTTAGAAACACCAATACCTTTTGTCACAGCGTACAAAATTGTGCCATTAGGATATTTAAAAGAAGTAAAGTTTGATGTTTACATCAGAGAAAGTAACATTAAGGATGCTAGGTACGTTTGTTCATTGTCTAAATTAAGGAGTAAAGATATGAGTAAGACCTTGGTAGCTACTAGAATATGTTCAAAATTCAAATAAAGTGGTTACTGTTAATGCTAATGTCAACACACACATTTGCTAACAGTACATCATTAAACCTACAATTGCCTAGCAGTGGTACTAGTCATGGTACAGATAGTATTAGAGCTGGAGACCTTGATTGTAAAAACAGCATAGGTGGTAGTACAAATTTTGAAGTTGGTTTAACTGGTATTGTAAACAATGCTGTAACACCTTTAATCGGTAAAGATGACCCACTTAACCCTCAAACAAAACAATTAGGTGTATATGCTAGAATTATTATTCCTCTTGATGCACCAAGAGAACGAATCAACTGTAACACCTTGTATCAGCTTGAGCTACAAAGACGTAGGCTAGAGGTAGAAAAGTTGCGTCAAGAAATAGAACTGTTAAAATCAATGCAACAAGGAGATGGATTTGACAACTGATTTAGGTGATAAGGTAGCAGAGATAGAAGGCTTAGTTGATAAGAGAATTAAGTTAGGTGGTCTGCGGTTTACTTATACTCAGCTTGTTGGTGCATTTGCTCTTCTGTCCACGATAGTTGGCTCACTTTATGGTGCGTTCTTAATGTATCAGAAGGTAGAAGGAATCGCAAATTTAGACTTAGGAGCAATACAATCAGCTATGGAAAAGACTTCGGTTGATGTACTGAGGGTAGAAGAAGTAGCTAGTGATATAAAAGTAGAATTAAAAGAAGACCTTGCAAGACTTCGTACAGCACAATATAATCTAGAAAACAGGATTGACTCTAAGCTTCAATCTATTGATGTACGTATAACTACAATGGATAACAAGCTTGACAAATTTGATATACAATTAGATGACACAGAAGAAAAATTAATGAAACGTATACAACAGTCATTAGACAATCCATTGAACAACTGATAACATAGGAAATACTATGAAAAAAAGAAACAAAAAACCACCAGTCAAAAAATACTAATGACTGCACTGCAACAAAAACAGCTCGATAAACACGAGAAGCAGATTGCCGACCTTTATAAAGACGTAAGAGAGATTAAAAATATGAATCTTAAATTTATGTCTATGGGTAAAGGATTGTTAATAGGCTTTGCTGTCATGGTAGCAACCGATATAGGAATTGCTGAATTACTTATGAAACTTTTATGATAGGTTTTCTTACAAACATAGCTCCAATTGCTCTTGGCTTTGTTGCTAAATTGTTTGCACTAAAAAGTCAGGCTGCACAAGAACAACAAAAAATGATGATTGAGAACCTACAGGTTCGTAATGATTCTATTAATCAAGCTAGGGCAATGGCAGACAAAGAATCTCCTATGGCAGCTTGGAACAGAAGAATAATAATACTGGTAATATTAGCTCTTGTAATTTTTACCCAAGTTGCACCAGTCATTTTTAATACTGAAATGGTCATACCAACTACTAAAGAAGGGTTTAATTTCTTAGGTTTATTTCAAATTACTCCTGATGTTGTAGAGTACGTAACAGTACAGGCAGGTTCAGTAGTAAAAATGGATGAGCTTTTTGGCTGGGCAACTATGATAATAGAGTTCTATTTTGGAGCTCAATTAGCGAAGGGAAAATAATAAGGAGAAAAATATGTCAGTAAAAATTGAATACCAAGAGATGCCACACATGAAACCAGTACCTATGGAGACTAAATCCAAAGGTCTTGTAGGTGGAATTATACTATGGCTCACTAAAACGAGGTCTTGGGAGATTACTGAGGACTGGAAATTTCACATAACCCATGAAGGTAACACGCATCCAACGTATTATAAAATTCCCAAAGGGTTCATACTAGATGGAGCTTCAGTACCCCGACCTATGAAATCTCTATTATCACCGATGGGCATCCTCTTGAGTGGTGCTGTGTGCCACGATTACCTATATAAATACGAAGTTCTGTGTTTAGGTGGCAAGAAGGGTGCTACAGAGAAAAAGTCTCAAAAATGGGCAGATGAGCTCTTTAGAGATATATGTATTGATGTTAATGGATTTAAAATTATAAATTACTTAGCTTACTATGCACTTAGATTAGGTGGTTGGTTAGCTTGGAACGGACATCGTAAAAGAAATATTAAATGGGATGATTAAAAAAGGGAGGCTAGTGCCTCCCCAGTTAGTTAATGTTTAATTAAATACAATCCCAATCAGATAATTGCTTTTCAGTAAATTTGCCAAACGACTGTAAGTATTTAATGTCAGCTTTGCGTTCAGCTTCAAGAAACACTTCCATCTCGTTAATGCTGTCAATATGTCGCTGAATTTCTATTTGTCTGTCAGCTTCAGAAAGGTTACAAAACCATTCCGCTTCTGCACCACGTGGACGTGAACCTCTATCATCCTTAACCACGTCTGAAAACCAATCAAAATCAGCTTGTGTGTTTTTATCAATTTGCATTATTTTATCTCCTGTGATTTCATACCTATTGCAAAAAAGTTTTTACCAGCAATATCTAAAGCATTAGTAATCTCACTTACTGTTGCGTCAAGTTTTTTAATGTCTTCAATTAACATAGCTATTGTCTGATGTTGGTCTTCGATAGTAGCTTGTTGACGTTGCAAGACAGCTTGTACACTTCCTTCCGGAAAACGAAACATATTATCTGTAGCCATTCTGTCATCTCTCTCACCACTAACAGCTTCAGAACCCCATTCGTTTTTAATATCAAAGGCTCTTTCAAGTCTTTCGTCCATGTCACTAATGTCATGTGAATCTATTCTTAATTCTACGCTCATGTGAATCTCCTAGTTAAGTTAAAATTGTCATCAAAATCTCAATGACAAGGTCATTATATCATAGTTGATATGTTTTGTGTAATTAAATAGAAAAAAAAAGGAGGCTATTAACCTCCCTTATTTATTTAAGCTGCTTTCTGGGTAGCCATTTCTTTAAGCCAAGGTAACACTTTTCTTACTTTAGCTTCACGATTGTATACAGTTGCTACTTTGTTAGCCTCATTCTTAAATTTAGCGTGGCTAGACCAATCAGTCAATGTGTTAAACAATGCCCAAACATTTTTGCCCATTTCATCAACATATTTGATAAAAGTTTCTTCAAGTAACAATTCAAGCCTATCACTCTTACCAGCTATCTTTTGAAAAATTGCAGTAGCTTGTGCATTAGATATATTAGCTTTAGGAAACTTTTTCCACAACTCAACATTTTTTGTATAAACCTCAAGAGCTGTTTCAAGTTTAGCTACTGCCATGTCAACGTCTAAACTTCTTGTGTGTTTAGCACTATACTCAGAAAAAGCATCAGCAATTACTTGACCATTCATACAAGCCATTCTTACAGCTCCTACCATAGACATAAACTTCCAAGAACCATCGTAAGAGTTAAGAACCATAATTCTAAGCTGTACTGAATCACCCGGAGCAATCTCCATCTCATGTGCTGGAAAAGTGTAAGTAACAATTGTCTTAGCACCTTGGTGTGATTGTTGGATTTTCTTAGTCATGCCAGTTTTGTCTAAGTTAGATGCAAGTATTACATCGTGAAACTGTGGCATGATGTCAGCGTTTTGCACTAGGTTATAATTTTTACCTACTACTGCTATTGGTGAGCCTTCATCGTTTACAATACATTTGTGTGTTTCAACAACCTTATTGTTTGTGTCATCTAAATAAACTGCAGGTCTTGTAAACAAGCTTTGCTCTTCTACTCTGTTATATTCATTTACTATTTCCATCTTTGTATCTCCTATTAAATTAAAAGTTTGTCAATAAAATATCGTTGACAGAGAAATAATACCATAGATGATATAAAAATGTAAAGTATTTAATTAAATAAAGTTAAATATTTTTCATAACTAGTTTCCACATTTCAGAATCTTTAACTTTTTTTTGCTCGTCTAACTTCTTTTTACTACCCCAAGGACGTTTACTACCTGCTTTTAATTCATAAGGTTTGTAAACTTTTTTAGGGTCAGAACTTCTGTTTAATCTATTACGTGCAGCCGATTCAGTTACACCAAGTATATTAGCTAATTGCCTACAATTAATCTTTGTACCATCGTCTAGTATATAAACAATGGTTCTTAATTTACCCATTAGAGTATATATTGTTCGTACTGATGAAACCACATAGCAATGTACACAACAGCACACACTTCAATTATAAAACCAATGCTATAAAAAAATATTAACCATGACCATAGCTTTCTCATTTGTTTTCTCCTTGCAATAATAAATTTATTAAATCATTACGAGTTTCTACATAAACAGCAATACGTTTTGCTAAAATTTTTGACTCTTTATCACCTTTAAGTAGGTCACCTAATATATCCATAGCCTTCTCACCTGAAGTTTCTTTATCAGCAAAAGCCATAAGGTCTTCATCGGAGTATTTACTTTTCATCAGGCATACCTAGTGTCATTAAGAGTAGTACAAGACCGGCTGAAACCAGTCCTGTACCAATTAATGCAAGAAGAGGAGTTGTAGCATTAAGCAAGTAAGTCATAATTTTCCTCAACCAATCTAGTCATAGATTTTCTTCTGTCTAATTCAACACCATGTTTACGCATTACTTTTTCAAATGCTTCTTTTGACCACGTTTCTTCAATATAACTCTTGTTTAGTGATACCGAGATATAAGGCTTAAACTTATTTTTGGGCTTCCATGTCAACATATTATTTCTCCTTAATTATATCTTTCTGAGTAAGAAAACCTGAACATAACTTCATGTCTTCGCTTGAGCAAATCAATTGTTGATTACCAATTACATCAGGTGGTATTAACAATGAATCACGTTTGTCTTGCAGAGCACTACATCCTGTAACTAATAGTGCCAATGCTAATATTTTAAAATGGTATTTCATCTTCAAACTCCTCGTCAGTTGCTACTGGTGTTATTCTTTGTGATGCTACAGGTTCAGAAACTGCACCTATTGCCATGTCACCTTCAAATTCACCTGCACTATCAATTAATTGTATTGAGCCTTTAAAACCGGAAAGAGTGACTTCTGTTGTCCATTTTTTTTGTCCAGTTTTGTCTACATAACTTCGAGTTATTAATTGCCCATCAACTATAAGATTATTACCTTTTCGTAAATTCATACCTTGTGCAGTCTCAGCAAGCTTACCAAACAATACTGTACGATGCCACTGTGAGCTTTGCTTTGCTTCTTGTGTCTGGTAGTCTTTGTAATGTTCAATTGTCTCAATTCTCAATAAACCTACAACACCGCCATTTTTAGTAGGTTTAAATTGTGGTTCTTCTGATAACGTGCCTTGTAATATTACTTTGTTCATAACGTCTCCTTAAATTAAATTAGGTGATTGCTTAGGGCAATCAATCCAGTAGCATTTGTCTTTAACTAACGAGGATAGGATTCCCCGACTTCAGCGTAGGTGCTACTATACCTCTGAGTTTTTTTGTTTTTCTGCAAACTCTTTTGCTGCTTGAACATTAGTTTCATGTTTAGTTTGTGCCTTTTCTTTACTTTCTAAAGACTTGCGTTCTTTACGTTCAGCCATCCACTCCAAATGTTCCGGGCTTAACGTAAGTTTAACTCTTGTTGCTAATGGTGTGTCACCTCTATAATCTTTTTCAACTTCAGTAACACCTTCCTCATCGTCTGCTTCAATAGACATAATTAATTTTGCAGATAGACTTTCAGCTTTATATTGAGCCAATTCGTTTTCTCTAGCGTTAGCTTCTTGCTGCTTGATAGCACCATTAACCTCATCCCATGTCGCAACTGACGTTGTTATGCCTATTCCTAATATGCCAAGAGCTCTTCCCAATGCTGAAGTTTGTGCTATTTCGCAAAAAGATGTTGCATTAATAGAGTTTTTACCTTTTTCTTCATGAGCAATACCTTCCGATACACTCTTGCCATCTACAAAGATAATAACTTTGACCATAATACTGTCACCATCAAAATGCAGTATCTCAGTTTTAATGTCAGCGTTCTCGTAATGTTTACGAAAATACTGAAGCCTAGTCTTAACCAATACATATTCTTTGCCTTGTATGGACATTGCTTCAAGTAATGGCAAACCATATTTATCTAATACTTGTTCCATTATGAATTCTCCTTATTTTCCATACCTTTGTAATGATACCTTGTGACTCTGCAATCTTCTCCAAACCGATTAGAAACTTTAACTTCATGTTCATGCTCAAAGACATGACCTTTTGTTTTCATTGTGTGAATAGTTGAAGCAAGTCTAGTTATGCCATAATTTTCTATGGCTTCAAGTGATGTTATACTTCCGTTAGTCCTAACATATGCTAAGACTCTATTTTGTTGGTTACTCATTTTCATTCTCCTCAATTTGTGGTTCATTGTTATCTAATTCCTGTAAATTTTCTTCAGAGTTAATCTCATCGAAGTAGTAATCTGATGTGTTCATTATTTAACCTCCAAATCATAAGATAGCCGGTCTTTTACAATCTGAACAATCTGTTCCTTAAAAATATAATCGTATGGCTCATTGTTATATGGATAAACATACCTGTAATTAATAAGCTCTTCTAATTGGTCAATGGCTTTAGCCAAGACACGAGTATTTTGTACATCAAGTCTTTGGTCTAAGTCGTGAACTATGTGTTCAACTTCCATCAAAATATTGTCAGCCTCAGACATGCACTCATCACGTGCATTATCAAAGTTAGCTTCCCATTGTGACTGCCAAGCATCTCCACGTTTAAAATCTTCTAAAGTTTCCATATTATTTCTCCTCTAAGTATTCTTTCCAACATGGAGATGAACACCAATGGATGTCATGTCTAGTTGGTTCAGTACCTCTGCCATAACCTGTCTCAGATTTGCAGTTAAGGCAATATGTTCTTGGCTTGTCTTCAGCCTTTAGGTGTTTAATATCTTTAATCATTGTAGCTCCTATTTTGTTATGTGATTCAATCAATCACAATGTGATTATATCATAGACGATATAAAAGGGGAAGTTTATTTTCATAGACTTCCCCATTGTATTATTTAGGTGTATCAGATTTAAACCACTTGTCACTAACATGACCATCATCGAATTCAACAGTCCAGTATTGAGTAGTAAAACCTAATATGTCTGCATCTTTTTCTGCTGACCTTTTCTCGAGTAATGTAACTTCACCAAGATAAGAATCTTCCATCATCCAAAAATGATAACACTTAACTTTATTTCCTACTTTAAAATCTTCAAACTTATTTGCTGATGGTTGAAACATTTTGTCCTCATCATCAGTTGCCATTTTGTTAAGTGCATCACTTAATATATTTACTGCTTTAGTCATTTGTATCTCCTAGTTTGTGGGGAGGTTGCCCTCCCCGGTTAAAATTATTTAAAAAATCCTGTTTCAATTGCATCAAGTTTTGCTTCAGCGTTACGTTTAGCAATTTCTATTCTTTTGTTAGCTCTAGCTTTAAAACTATTTTCTAACCTATTTGCATGTTCAGGATGTTCAAAATGCTTTCTAATTTTCTTCATTGTTGGTTTCATTGTATCTCCTAGTTAAGTTAAAAGTGTCACCAAATGTCTCGATGACAAAGTCATTATATCAGATACGATACAGTTTGTGTAATTAAATACAATTATTTTTTAAATAAAGTTTTGAGTAGTTCTTAAAAGAGAGTATGATTTGCAGTTCTTGGTTTAGAAAACAAAAAACCCCAAGAGCTTGATTAAGTTCTCTTGAGGTTCTTCTAAACTGGCAGTTGCCCCTGCTGTTTGAGACGTATTATACCCTCTTATGACATCTTAGCAACTATCAGGATACGACTGTAGATATGTCTAGCCTATACATGCTTCACTCACTACAGTAAAAAAAGAGATTTAGCTATGTATTCCAAGAAGCTGTTGATTGATGTTAGATAAGAAGCTTTATACTGGTAACCACCTTGAAGCGATAAAAAAATCTAGCGTAGAGTGCAGAAGGCTGAGTACCTATTACAAGGTAGCGATGACTCTAACCTGATTAGTTGTAATGGTTTCAGGCATACGGATAAATACTGCGAAGGACTTATACCGATGACAATCTCTAACTGCTTTCTTAGTGGTTAGGGATTTCTTTGCCCCGAAAGCCTCAGCTCAGGAATTACCCGATAAGAAAAAAAACAAAAGTTACTTGCTCTTAAAAAGGGATTTATCCCTTAGCTTTACATAGGTAAGTCGCTGAAAGCGAAATTAAATCTAGAAAAAAAAGTTAAACAAACCTACACAAAATATCTTAATTGATATAATAGAATCTTTTACAATATATTATTACTATGAAAACAATATATTACAATTCTATTCCTGCTGAAATTAAAAGATTAGGAATAACACAGGGAGAATGTGCTAATTTTTTAGGGTGTTCATTGAGTGGACTTACACATCGTATTAAAGGAGACAAACCAACACTGCATTGGGCAATCTATGGTCTAGCAAATTATTTAGGAGCAGAGGAAAATCTGCAACGTAATGTCGAATGATGATGCGGTAGAAACAATTTATAAATTATATGGTCTGCTTTCTAAAATAGATGACAGAAAATTAAAAGAAGATATTGAAGACCAGATTATCAATTTATGTGACCAACTTAAATTTAGTATGGTTATGGATAGAGTCAAAGAGAAAAAAACTAATGAAAAATGATGAGCATTTAGTACAAAAAGCTATATGTGAATATTTAGACATTAGACGTGTTTGTTATTTTGCTATTCCTAATGGTGGTAAACGTGGAAAAATTGAGGCTGCAAAGTTTAGAGCTGAAGGTGTTAAAAGTGGCGTGCCAGATTTATTTTTTGTATGGGAAGGCATGAGTTATTTTTTAGAAGTTAAAAGACCAAAGAATGGTTTAATACCAAAAGGTAGAGTGAGTAAAAACCAAACAGAAATGATGAATAAACTATCTGATAATGGTGCTGAGTGTGCTGTTGTATATTGTGTAGCAGATGTAATAGAAAAATTTATAGATTGGGGTATAGGTCATTAAACAGAATGCAATAACTAAATCAGCACGAGGTAAAGCCTGCACGTTTCGTAGTGATGTCTGTGATAGTGGTGTGGGCAACTGCAATGTAGTCTACTGCCACGAAAATTCTGGTGCGATGGGGCAAAAGGCTAAAGATGAACATGGTGATGACTTAGGCTTTTGGGGATGTCATGCATGTCACTTGCTGTACGACACTCTTGACCATCCATACTACAAACCCTATTTTATTAAAGAGATGGCACAGTTTGCTATTACTAGAACAGAACGACAACTTAGAAAGCTAGGTTTAAAATGACTGAGACATTAAATAGAATAATAAAAAGAGACAAACCTAAAGCTGAAATTGTTAAAGGTATGACTACAGCATTCTTTAAGAACTCTAGTGGTGATGAAGCTGTTATATCTATTAAACCTAACAACATGACTAGAACGCAGAAACAAAATGCTATGTATTGGTCAATCATAGAACAAATCAAAACGGAAACAGGTAACACTAAGGATGCTATTCATGTTCATTGTCAGTCAGAATTTTTAGAGACCAGAGTTGAAGAAGTTGCCAAGCAACAAAGAGTGGTGCTAAAATCAACAACAAGTCTTAGCACAAAAGAGATGGGTATTTATTTAGATGAAATAATTGCATGGGTAGAAAACGATTTAGGGTTACGTTTAAATTTACCTGATGATTGGAGAGAATTAATTAGCTAGGACATTTTTTTTTGGTATTGCAAAGTAGTGTTTACAATTATATTGGAGTGTCCTAACTAATTACTGGAGATAGCTATGTTAAAGAAAAGAGGATTGTACGACAACATAAAGGCTAAACAAAAAAGAATCAAAGCTGGTAGTGGTGAAAGAATGAAACCTAAAGGTGCTAAGGGTAGACCAACAGCACTAAATTTTAGACAGGCTGCTAAAACTGCAAAGAACAGGGGCATAGGATGAAAGGTGTTAAACATTATTTAAAGAATGGTACAGCGTTTAATGGCAACATGCACAAGATGGACGATGGCACACTGCATAGTAACAAGACACATACTGCTACAAGTGTAAGACTATTTCATTTTGGTGAATTAACTAAGACAGCACAGGCTACTGCTAAAAATTCTTGGGGTAAATAAATGTCTAAGAGTTGTGAACAATGTATGGAAGAGTTGCAAAGTTTAAATTGTTCGCAGGATAACGCTAGAGATATTATGTATCTTGCTAATAGAAAAGGATGGGATGCTGTCAGAAATAAAGCAGAAGAATTGTTTGGTAATTTACTAGAAGATTATGAGTATTGGCACACTTATGACAGGAGAGGATTTTAATGGCTAGACCAACTAAGTGGAATGAAGAGATAGAAGCTAAAGCTCTTGCTTACATAGATGACTATCAAATGTATGGAGATATGATTCCAAGTATTGAGGGAATGGCAAAACATTTAAGTGTTCATCGAGACACATTATATGAGTGGGCAAAAGACAAAGATAATAAGAAGTTTTCCGACATATTAAGGCTAACAATTCAAAACCAAGAAAGAACCCTTATAAACGGGGGTCTCAACAGCACATTTAACTCAGCTATAACTAAGCTTGTATTAGGTAAGCATGGCTATCACGATAAGATGGAGCAAGACATAAAATCTAGTGATGAATCTATGAAGCCAACTGTTATACAATTAGTCAGTAAGAGTGAGTGAAGTAGTAGACATACAATTACCTGATAAGTTAATCCCTGTCTTTGAAGGCACAGCTCGAATTAGAGGGAGCTATGGAGGCAGAGGTAGTTCTAAAACCAGAAGCTTTGCATTAATGACAGCAGTTTTTGGTTATCGTTGGGGCATGTCAGGTGTCAGAGGCACAATACTTTGTGGTCGTGAGTTTATGAATTCGCTTAATGAATCATCTATGGCAGAAGTAAAGACAGCTATATTATCAGTGCCATGGTTAGCAGAGTATTATGAAATAGGTGAACGTTACATTCGTAGTAAAGATGGCAACATAACCTACACTTTCGCAGGATTGAGACGTTCATTAGACAGTATTAAATCACAGTCACGTATTCTTATAGCTTGGGTTGATGAAGCTGAGTCAGTAAGTGGTAGAGCATGGGATTTGCTTATGCCAACAGTACGTGAAGAAGATAAGAGTATAGGATTTAACTCAGAGATATGGGTTACATGGAATCCTGAGTCTAAATATTCAGCGACACATGAACGATTTCGTGAGAAGTTTCCAAGTCAAGCCAAGATTGTTGAAATGAATTGGCAAGATAATGGTTGGTTTCCTAGTGTATTAAATGAACAAAGATTAGAAGACAAAGAAAAACGTCCTGAGTCTTATGAGCATATATGGGAAGGTGGTTTTTTAGTATATAGTGAAGGTGCATATTATTCTGCTGAATTACGCAGAGCTAAAGATGAGGACAGAATAGGTAAAGTAACATACGATAGAGCCAAAGGTGTTATAACAAGTTGGGATTTAGGAATTGGTGACAGTACGTCAATAATCTTTGCACAGTTTGTAGGAACTGAGGTTCACATTATTGATTACTATGAAGCTAGTGGTGTAGGATTAGAGCATTACGTTAGAGTGTTGCAAGACAAAGGTTATGTTTATGACCAACACGTACTACCTCACGATGTAAGAGTTAGAGAATTAGGGTCAGGTAAGTCACGTATTGAAATGCTGGAAGACTTAGGTATTAGAAACATAGAGATAGCACCATCATTATTAGTTGACGATGGCATACAACAAGTCAGAACAATGCTAGACAAATGCTATTTTGATGAGGTATCATGTGAGAAACTGATTGACTCATTACTTGCTTACAGTAGAGACTGGGATGACAATGGCAAGACATGGAGGATGAGACCAAGACACGATTGGAGTTCACATGGTGCAGATGCAATGAGATATATGGCTATAGGATACAAACCATTTAACGAGAACTGGGATAAACCATTGAGACGTAAACTCAAAGGTATAGTGTAATGGCAGGTTTATTAGAAGAAGATGACAAAAGTATAGTTGGTAAACTGTATGATGGATTACTTGGGGGCTTGTCTTTTTATAGAGAAAACTATATACCATCGCAAGAAGTTGCTAATGAAATAGTTGATTTAATTCCTAGTGGTCTCAGCAAATTAGGTTACGAGCCTAGACCTACAACTACTGAAGCTGACTTTTTTCAATCACTAGATAATACTTTATATAACTTACCATCGCAAGTAGCTCCATTAGCTAAAGGCACACTTGAAGCAGTTTATAATCCTATAGAGACTGGCACAGGCTTGTTAAGGTTGCTTGATGGTGCAAATACTAATTTAGGTGATGTATTCTATGACACAATAACACCTGAAAAATATGAGGCAGCTTTTAAAGAATTTAGAACTAGAGGTGCATCAGAACAATCTATAGAAAATGAAGCTATGGCAAGTGCTGTAGGTAATATGGCTGTAGAAATGTTAAGTACGGAACAAGGCAGACGTGAACTGTTTCAGCAACATGGTTTAGAAGGATTAATAGCATTAACATTCTTACCAAAAAATATATTAAAACTACCTAAAATTGCACAACAACAAGCATTAGCTGAATTCTTTCAAAATGGTAGCAACCCACTAGCAACAAGTACAAACATAATGCCGGGTGCAAATCTATTAGATATGGTTACACCTAAACCTCTTGGATTTATGATAGGTGAGAAAGGAGCAGTAAGACTTGGAAAGACTGATAAATTAAACAAAGCTAAAGAAATGCATAGTAAAGGTGTTGATGCTGACACTATATGGAAAGAAACTGGATTTGCTAAAGGTCAAGATGGTGGCTGGAGAATGGAGATTGATGATTCTAATGCAAGTCTAAAAGATATAACTGAACCTATGGATACAAACTTAGTTATTAGAGGTGACCAACGTTTAAATCATCCAGAATTAATGAAGGCATATCCTGAATTAGCAGACATAGATGTCAAACCATATGTGTTTAATTTACAAGGTGGTGCGTTTGGTTATTATGCTAGAGATGCTGGTAATCCTACTATAGGTTTTAATCCTGCTGCTAAAAAATCATTAGAAGAATATAGTGCATCACCAAAAGCAAAAGCATATTCATCTTTAGGTAAAACATTACATGAGTTTCAACATGGTGCACAAGACATAGAAAACAATGCAGGTGGTAGTTCACCTAGAGCAGAACAATCAAGAATTTTACAAGCTGATGGTAGTGTTGATAAAGCACGTAATGACATCAATAAAATTAAAAAAAGACTGGAAGATACATCGCTTACTAAAGATGAGCGAGTTTTATTAACAAAACGTCAACAAGTGTTAGAAGAAGAGATTGTAAACCTCGAGAGACAAGCTGCTATAAAAGGTGATGATAACTATAGAAACAGAGTATTAGGTGAGTTAGAAGCATTTCAAACACAAGGTGACGTTGCATTAACAGCAGCAGAACGAGCTAATAGATTACCTAATTATTTACGAAACAAAGATGTCCTGCTAAGAGGTGACCCTGAATCATTAGGTGTAGATAGTGGTTTGTTAGGTGAAACTGCACCATTAATGAAATCAAGCAATTTTAAAAGACGTAACGATGGTACATATGTAGGCTTTTCCAAATCTGTAGACACACCACAAAAGCTAAACAAACTGATAACACAAATCGATAGAATGGCTACTGAAGGTGCTGATGCAAGAATGTGGTATGAAGATTCATCTAAACAAATACTAAATCTTGTCAATGGTGATAAAGTAGAAGCAGAGAAACTAGCACAGATAATTGCAATAACTAGTCAAGGAGCATCAGTTGCGACAAACACATCTTTTGCATTTAAAGCTTATTCACAATACAAAGCAGGAATGCCTATAGAAACAGGTAGATTTCCTGCTGCACAAAGTAAAAAAATAGTTGACGTACTTAATGGTATACCTTGGGAAGGTAGAAAAACAAACTCATTCTATGAAAATCTAATGATTGAGATAGACCCATCTAAAGTTACAGCAAACACAACAACACAAGATTTGTGGATGGCAAGAGCTTTTGGGTTAGACTCTGAAGTTCCCGGTAGTGGACAGTATGAAGTGATGGAAAAGATTGTTCAGTCTATAGCTACTAAGAATGGTTGGAGACCACATCAAGCACAATCATCTGTATGGGTAGCAGTTAAAGCACGTAACGATGCTATGAAAAGCTTTATTAATGCTACAGTAAAAGAAAAAGGCTGGGGTAATAATGCCAATGACATCTTTCCTGAAAATCAAAGAAAATTTGATAAGTTTTACCAAACAACTGTTTACGATAGCGAATACAATTTAGATGAATTCTTAAAAGCATCTTATAGTTTTGCTGATGGCATCGAAGATAATCTTGGATACATTAATTTAGAAGCTGTACCGGGAACAACAACAGATTTCTTACCCGGAATTAAAAACGCAAAACCTGAAGAAGTAGCTGCTTACACTAAAGATATGTACAGCGTATTCTTAGATGAAAATGGTGTAGATATGTTAGCTAAAGAAATAGGTATTGTATCTCCGGGTAACTTCTTAGGCTTTGGTGGTTGGAAAGGAGAAATAAATCCTAATGTGCAAGTACGTGGTATTCTTTCAGGTACACAAGCTAGTGGTATTAATAAGGCTGACATAGATTTAGTAGAAACATATGCTGCAGTAGTAGGAACACTATTTAAACAAGATGGTGTTTCATATCGCAGAGCTTTTGCAGATAAAAAAGTAGCTAATCAAAACGCTGTAGATTTAGATATAGGCAGGCAATTAACTAAAGAAGAGAACGAAAGATTGTATGCTCAATTAACTAAACAAATAGGAAACGATTTTATATCACCAACATCTAGTGCAACAGGTGCAGATATAATTAACTATACTTTGTTTGAAGATAGTGTGCCTACAATAAAAAATGCTGACTTTAAAAAACTGGTAAAACAGGCTATAATAGATGCAGACTTAGGTGAAGTAGAATTAGGTTACTATAGGTCTGATGGTGACCTCTTACAAAACAATTGGAAGGAGAATCGTAATGGCGAGCAATATAAAAACAGAAAGAACGCTACCAGCAAATCACAAGAAGTTTACAGGAGAGTGGTCAATCAATACAGTCAAGAAGTCAACAAAGTCAACCAAAGATACAAAAGGGATTATGGATGGTAAACAAGAATTTAGTCCAAAATTTGGTTTATTACAATGATATACTACTGCTAAATTAGACAGGAGAAAGCATGAAAGATGAACTTACATTTGAGCAAATTTTAGATATGTTGCAAGGTGGAGCTAGAAATTTTATTGGTGATGCTGGAATTATGGGTTTCGGTACTAGTGCAGAGAAACGTGCTGGAAAAGTTGCTGGAGATAATTTCTTGACTAACATTATGGGTGGTAACACAACTACTAATCCTACAACAACTACAGATGATTTAAGTCCTGTTAATATGCGTTCAATGGTAAACACAAACAATGCTAGTGGTACAGACCCAATGATGATGATAGACCCAGCAGTAATGGCAGGGGTAGGAGCTAGAGGATTAAATACTGCAGCAGAACAAAAATTTTTACAAGAGACAATGGGTTCTGGTGTAAGGAATCTTGGTATAGGTGTAGATGGTAATACTGAAACATATGGCTTTACTGGTGATACGTTAACCCCAGAAGCTATGAATGGATTTAGGGCTCGTGAAGGCATAACAGCTTTAACTGCTGACGAACAAAATTATGTTAATTTTCTAGAACAAACACAACCAGAAATGGTAGAAGTCTTTTTACAAGGTTTAAGAGATGGTAACTATGAAATGGAAATGCAACCAAGACTAACACAAGGATTTAGATAACATGGCTTTATCTAATTACACAGAACTAAAAGCTTCTATAGCTGACTTTGTTAACAGAGATGATTTAACAGCAGTAATAGCTGACTTTATTACGTTAGCTGAAGCTCAAATGAATAGAGATATTAGACACTTTAAGATGGAAGCAAGGTCTAGTGGTCAACAATCAGCATTAGATGAGTACATGCAAACACCTCCTGATTGGTTAGAAACAATACGATTACATCTTACAGGCACAGGAACATCGGTATTAAACCTTGTTTCTAGAGATGCTATGGCTGACAAACGTCAATCAGAGTCAGATGCCACAGGTACACCTAGAATGTACACACACGCAGATGGACAATTTCAATTGTACCCAACTCCGGGAAACGACACAGATTTTGAGTTGCTTTACTATCAGAAGATACCTTCCCTTAGTGCAAGCACCTCAGATAATTGGCTTTTGCTAGAAGCACCTGATGTATATCTCTACGGAGCGTTATTACATTCAGCACCTTACTTAGCAGAAGACCAAAGGGTAGCAGTCTGGGCACAGATGTATAGTGCAGCAGTTGCTAGATTAAATGAATATTCTGACAATGCACGTTATAGTGGGTCAGGATTAACTCTTAAAGTGAGGGGATTAGTATGAGTTTTACAAACTTTTTAGAAACAGAAATTTTAGACCACGTATTTGCAGGTGCAGCTTACTCAGCTCCATCTCAGCATTACTTAGCATTGTTTACAGGTGCTCCGGGTGAAACTGGTGGTGGTACTGAAGTTAGTGGTGGTGGCTATACAAGAAAAGCAGTCAACTTTACAACGTCAGGTGCTACAACATCTAACAACGCAGCAGTAGAATTTCCTACAGCTACAGGTAACTACGGAACAGTAACACACGTTGCAGTATTTGATGCAGCCTCATCAGGAAACATGATGGCATATGCGACATTGTCTGCCTCTAAAGTTATTGAAACTGGTGACGTGTTTCGAGTACCGACAGGTGACTTAGATATAACGCTGAACTAAAGTAAATGGCTTTTGAGTATGGTGAGTCGTACTATGGACTACGTAGTTGGGGGTCGAGTGCTGGTGATGTTAAGGATGCCTCAGCCTCACTAACAGCAACTTGTACAATACCTGCTGTCGGTTTTGCAGTAGCAATTGGAATGGGTGGTGCTACAACTACAGTAACAGCTTCTGCTAGTTGTAGTGGTGAAGTTGTAATCATAGAACGTATTGATGAATTTGCTTATGGCATGGGGTCATATGGTATCAATGCATTTACTCAAGGAGATTTACAAACAGTAGTAACAGCAACATCGTCAGTTAGTGCTGAAGTTAAGAGAGTACGTGAATCATCAGCTACAGCAAGTGCTGCATCAAGTATATCTTGTGTAGCAAGAAGAATTCCTGAAGGTTCGGTATTAATAGAAGGTTCATCGCAAACTTCTGTTAACTCAACAGGCAATGGAACAAGAACTCGAACTAGTGGAGCAACAGCGTCTCCAACAAGTGCAATTACTTCAGTTGGTTTTGCTACAAGAGGTGGCTCTGCGACTTCATCGGCAGTAGCTAGTCTTACAGGTTCTGGAGTGTTTGTAGTTTCAATTGCAGTAACTTTACCAGCAACTTCTTCAGTAGCAGCTATATGTAACAAAGTAAGATTTGGTTCAGGTACACCAACAGCTAATGCTAGTATTGCAGTATTAGGATTTGCCACGAGAGGTGGTATCGCATCCTCAATTGGAACTGCGACTGTGGTCTCAGATTCCGAACAAATATTTCAAGGACATGCAGTTACGCAACCTGAATCTAGTATTTTAGCAACATGCAACAGAGTACAAAGTACATCGGGTGCATTAAGTGCAACATCTGGTGTAGCTACAATAGGTAGAGAAAAATGGGAAATCATAACCAATGATTCCGTAACTTGGACACAGATAGCAGCATAATATGGCATTAATACCTTTACAAATACCACCGGGTCAATATAGAAATGGAACAGATTTCCAAGCTTCTAATCGTTGGAGAGATGCTAGTCTTGTCAGATGGCTTGATGGGTCTTTGCGACCTGTAGGTGGATGGACAACAAGAAAAGCTAGTGCATTTGCATCACCACCAAGAGCTATGATTTCATGGTTAGACAATACTTCGTCAGAACATTTAGCTGCTGGAACACACGAAAAGTTATATTATGTAAACCCCTCACAAACAGTTTTTGATATAACTCCTACTGGTTTAACTAGTGGTACAGTAAGTGGTGCTTTAAATACAGGTTATGGTGGTGGGTTCTATGGTCAATCTAATTGGGGTAATGCTCCAACTGCATCAGGTGTATATTCTGAAGCTACAACTTGGTCATTAGATACTTACGGACAGAACTTAATAGCATGTTCTTCTAAAGATGGAAAGATATATCAATGGCTACTCAACACTGGTGTCAAACCTACAGCTCTAAATAATGCACCAATAAATAATAAAGGCATTGTAGTAACAGAAGAACGATTTGTTTTTGCTTTAGGTGCTGGTGGTAATCCTCGAAAAGTACAATGGTGTGACCAAGAAAATAACACTACGTGGAGTGCAGCAGCTACCAACCAAGCTGGTGATTTTGAATTACAAACTACTGGTCAAATAATGTGTGGCTTACGAATGAGAGGTCGTACACTAATACTCACAGACAATGATGCACACATTGCAAGTTATTCAGGTGCTCCATTCGTGTATGGATTTGAAAGAGTAGGTACAGCATGTGGTGTAGCGTCAAGACGTGGAGCAGTTGCAATTGATGAAGGTGCTTTTTGGATGGGTAAAAATGGGTTCTTTACATTTGATGGTTCAGTAGCAAAAGAAATTGCATGTGAAGTAGCAGACTATGTATTTGATAGCATGAACCCTTCACAAAAAACAAAAGTTTATGCTGTGCATAATTCACAACACAGTGAAATATGGTGGTTTTATCCATCAGCAACGTCAAACGAAAACGATAGATATGTAGCATTAGACTACAAAGAAGGACATTGGATTACTGGTGAATTAAGCAGAACAGCAGGTGTTGACCAAGGTATATTTTCAAATCCAATATGGGCAGATGCAAGTGGTAATATTTACAATCAAGAGACAGGTTACACGCACACAGGCTCTGCTAAACCTTTTGCAGAATCAGGTTCAATTAGTCTTGGCAATGGTGATAGCATTATGAAAGTAACACAGCTTATACCTGACGAAAAAACACAAGGACAAGTAGAAGTTACATTTAAAACACGTTTTCATCCTAATGATACGGAAACATCACATGGTGCATTTACAATGTCTAATCCTACTGATGTAAGGTTTCAGGGTAGACAAGTAAGAATAAAAGTACAAGGTGTAGGTAATGATAATTGGCGGTCAGGTGTCATGCGTATAGAAGCAAATGCTGGAGGTAGACGATGAGTGTCGCAAATCCACCACCACCATTAGGTAGCGATTGGAAACCTTGGGGTGAACGTTTAAATACATTTATAACTACAACAAGAAACAAGTTACAGTTTTATAATGCAGATAGTAAAGCTACACAAGATGGCATTATTATGTACGATAAGGCACAGGGTTGTCCTGTAGTTTCTAAAAATGGTGCATGGATTAGGATAAAATTAGACCCATGAATATACAAGAAGAACTTATGCGTGGTAAAGCATGGATTGAGTCAGCACTGAAAAAAGGTGGTGAAACGCATGACTTTAAAGACATTGTTGATGGGGTCATAAGTGGTCACATGCAACTATGGATGGGTGCAAACGGATGTGCAGTAACAGAAGTTATCGTGTATCCTAATAAGAAAGTGCTTCATGTATTCTTAGCAGGTGGTGATAAAGGCTATGGAATTAAACAAATTACGGACATGCACGATGACGCAATGGCATGGGGTAAATTACAAGGCTGTGATGGCATGACAGTAGCAGGACGCAAAGGGTGGAAAAAAGTCTTGCAGTCAAGAGGCTGGTCAGAACAGTTTACAACATTATTGAAGGAGTTTTGACATGAGTGGTGGTGGCGGAAAAGGTGGTAGCAAAAAAACGGAGACAACAATACCTGAATGGGTACGTGCTCCAGCTGACAGAAACTTACAAAGGGCAGAAGCTGTACAACAAATTAAATACATGCCTTACACAGGTGGACAAGTCGCAGCTCTAAATCCAAATCAAACACAGGCAATGCAAAACAATGCAAATACTGCAGCAGCTTTTGGTTTATTAGCTCCTACAGATGCGACAGCAGGTATGCCAACTCCTACAACATATGCTAATGGTATGCAAGGTTATGGCTCAATTGGATTATATGACCAAGCACTCAAAGAACTTACAGCAAGAGACCCAGCAAACATGAATGCTTACAACAATTTGTTTGGAAACGCTGTGCCACAAAATTTAGCACGTGGCGGTGGCGGTGGCGGTGGTAACGTAAGTGTTAACTTTGGTGGGCAAAAACCTGCTTACAATCCATACAATCCAAATACTTGGAGTACAAAAGATAGAGTAGCACACGAAGAACAAGTAAGTCCAAATAGTACAAACAGTCAATTAGAAAGTGCTTACGGACAAAAATCAACTTATGTTCCTAAAGCAAAAGACATAGCACATCAAAACGCAGTAAAAGCTAAAAAATTAACAAGTAATTACCGACCACGTACAAGTTTATATGGAGGTCTATAATGGCAAATCAAGGACTACCCGGTGGTCAAAAAACTCCACCAAACATTAATAGCCTAGCAGCACAAGGTATACAAGGTGCAGGCATGGGTTCTGCGTTAGGTATGGGTTACAAGCCTAGTCAAGTAGGTGTAGCAGGAACAAGTGCAGCAGTCAATCCAACAAACGTAGCTGGTTCAAATATTACACCAAGTAATTACAACGTAACAGGTTCTAATGTAATCGGACAAAATGTAACTGGCTCTAATGTTGCCGGCTCAAATGTTGCTGGTACAAATGTAACACCACAAACACTAGCTGCAACAAGTCTAAACCCTTACATGAATCAATATGATAATGCTGTAGTGCAAGCTAATGAAGCTGACATACTACGAGGTGCTAACATGGGTCTTAACACCTTACAAGGGCAAGCACAGGCAGCAAATGCTTTTGGTGGTAGCCGACATGGTATTGCTATGGGTGAGATTGGTAGAGATACATTAAGCCAGTTAGCTCAATCATCAGCAGGTCTAAGACAAGCAGGGTTTCAAAACTCACAAAATGCAGCCTTACAAGACATTGGTAATAATTTTCAAGGTCAACTAGCTAATCAAGGTAACAATATGCAAGGGCAATTGGCAAACCAAGCTAATGCGTTACAAGCAGGACTTGCAAACCAAGGCAATGCGTTACAGGCACAAGGCATGAATCAAGGTAATGCTTTACAAGTTGGTTTAGCTAATCAAGGTAATGCTCTTCAAGCACAAGGTATGAATCAACAATATGGCATGCAAGGTGCATTGGCTAATCAAGGAAACGCATTACAAGCAGGGCTGGCTAACCAATCAGCAGGAATGCAAGCTGGTCTAGCTAATCAACAAGCTGGCATGCAAGACATTAACAATCAATTGCAAGCTAGTTTAGCTAATCAATCAGCAGGAATGCAAGGACAAAACCAACGATTAGGGGCAGCTAACCAATTAGCACAAATATCTAATCTTGGATTTGGTATGGGTCAGCAAGTTAATAATAACTTAATGCAACAAGGTATGCAACAACAAGCTATGCAACAAGCATTATTTGATGCAGCTCAAGGGCAGTTTAAAGGATTTGCTAACCAGCCAGTAAATAGTCTTGGCTATGTAACTGCTGCACTTGGTAACACACCAGTACCTGAAACCCAAACTACAACTAAACAAAATGGTCTGTTTGATTACTTGACAGCAGCCACACAAGCATACGGAGGCTAAAATGTCATTAGGACTTGGACAATTATTTGGTGGACTTTTGTTAGGTCAAATGGCAGGAGGTGGACTGCTTGGTAATAAACAAGAAGAAGAACAGCCAACCCAAATGGCTAACAACAGCATTGGTGGTGCATTTCAAGGGATAAGCAACTCAATGTTTAAAGGCATGAGCCAAGAAGATGTGTATCGGATGGGTCTTGGTTTTAATACACTTAGATTAGAGCCTGACGCAAATTTAGCTAATAGTGTAGAGTCTAGAATTAATAGTATAAATGCTACAAAAAAAGCAGAAGCTGATGCCAAGGCATTACAAGGAAAAATTAATCAAACCATAGAATATCTTAAAGGAAAAGAGAGACCTGATTTAATTGCAATGGTACGAGGTAAAATTATTACACCTGCTAAGGCTTTTGAAATGTCACAAGACGTAAAAGGCACAGAAACAATGCGTGACCATGAATATGCTATGAAGATTATTGAGGATAAAGGTGGCATAGAAAACGTGTCAGATGTAGAAAGAGCATTATTAAAAATTCCAGTTAATGAGGAAACTAAGTCAGATACAGAAAAAAGATTAATATTGTTAGCATCTCCACCTCCGGGTGGATGGAGTGAAGAACAACTAAGCATTATAGGTGTACCACAAGATAATTTAGCAAGCTTCCAAGTAGAGCAAGAAGCATTAAGAAACTTCCGAGATGAAAACCCTACTTATTACACAAGAGATTCTAATGGCGATGGTGTTCCTGACCATAGTTTTGAAAATGACATGCGAGCAATTATAGTTGGTGGTACAGGTGGTGTTAATGTAGATGTAACAATTGAAGATGAAGAACAAGATGCATGGGTTACTGCTGCAGTAGAACCACAATTAAAAAGATTTACTACAATTCATGAAAATGCACCAAAATTAATTCAACAGATACGAAAAATTCATGATATGCAAGATATACTTGATAAGGCTGATGAAGGAGAAATTAGAACAGGTGTATTTGAACCTTTATATACACAAGCATCTAGAATGTTATCAGCTTTAGGATTAGGTGATGGACAACAAGCAATTAATACAGAATTATTACAAGCTTCAATGGGTGGCGATGTTTTCCCATTAATAAGTGCATTAGGTATTGGTGCTAGGGGTTTAGACACAGTTGAAGAAAGAAAATTCTTACAAGCATCATTCACTGGTAGTTTAGATTTCCAAATTGAAACGTTGCAAAAAATTACACAAAATCGACTTGATAAACTTATGGAAGCATTGAACACATACAATGAACGTGTAAGTACATTAGGCGAAGATGGGTATTCAATTTATTATGGTAAATATGAAAAACACGTGCTTGACCAAAACATGCAAACTTATGACGCACCAATAAGAGCCAAAGTAAAAAAGAAAGATGACGATGCAAATCTAAATAGAATAATGAACGATTATTAATGGCTGACTTAGAACAATTAAAACAAACTATTATAAGAGCTGATGCTGCGTTACAAAAAGCCTCATCACCTGAAGAAGCTAATAAAATAAAAGCTGACATTCAGTATTTAGTTAATACATTAAGAACTCAATATCCTGATTATAAACCACCAGTTGTTGCTGATACATCAAGAGCAAACCTAGAGGCACAATTAGAAGCAGCAGCGTCACAAACCTCTATGCAAGAACCGGTTATGACAGAAAGCGTTGATAGTTTTCAAAATGTTATAGAGCCTACTGGTGTATTAAACAATCAACAAGCTATTACAAATGACACAGGACAAGTGATTGATAATTCTGCTGTTGACCAAGCTGTTGTTGAATCAGCACAGCCTGTAGAAGAACAAGCAAAACCATACGAAATATTAGCCGATTTTAAAAATGCAGATGGAGTATCTTCAGGTAGATTTGTTTATCAAATGGCAAATGGAACACGTGGATATATTGACCAAGATGCAGGATTTAGTACAGGTGACCCTGCTTATGTAGAACAAGCGTTAGCAGAATTTCAAGCTACACAACTCGGTGGACAATTTGAAGGCGAAACAGTTAACGATTTAAGAGCTGTCGATGATGCACAAAATCTACTAGACTTAAACCCCGGAAAAGGATTAGGAGCAAGATTATTACAATCACCATTATTTGTAGGTAAAGGCACTGATGAAGCATTAGGTGGCATAGTAAATTATTTTGGTGGCGATGGTGATTTAATTAAAAATAATATAAGAGCTATGAGTGAGGCTTATGGTACAGCAGAACCTACTAAAGCAATGGCTGCTGATATATTTGGTGCAGTATCTACAGCATTACCAGTAGCCTTAGCATTGCCTGCTACTTTTTACACGTGGTTAGCAACAGTACCTTTAGCTACAGGTATATTTGCTACAGCAGGAGCTAGTGGTGTATTTAATTTTATTGAAGGTGGTGTTAGTGGTTACTTAGGTAGCGAAGGTGAAAAAAGAGAATCTGCTGCTATAGCACAAGCTGTGCAACAAGGTGCAATAGGTCTAGCAACTGGCTCACTATCATATTTAGCTCCAAAAGCTATTGCTTATGGTTATCATGCTGTAAAAAATGGTTTAAAACAATCATCAATTCCTATGATACAAGAAGCATTTGGTGTAGGTGTTGGTGCAGCAACTCTTCTTAAAAACATTTTAAATGAATCAGGTCGTGCTTTAAAAGATGTTTTAAAAGACATGAATAAAGGTGGCTCACAACAAATGATTGCAGATGCTACAGAAGCAACAAGAGCTCTAACAGACGCTATTGCAGCATCGGGTGGAGCAGCAGCAGAAATAATAGACACTGCTATTAAAGGTAGATTGCAATCTGTCGGAGGTACTTTAGAAAAAAGTATTAACAAAAATATAGCTGATTTGCCTGATGTGCCCGGTACAAACCCACCAATTAAACAAGATGCTGAAGGTGTGCAACTTAAATTGTATGCAGACTCAGCAAAACCACGTGGAGAAGCTTACAAAAAAGCATACAACACTAAAATTAACTATAACACCAAAGAAGGTGAAATTGTTTTAGATGTATTGCAAAGAATGCCTGAAGATTTAAAAAGAACTGCGTTAAAAGAGGCAAACGCATTGTTGCAAATGCAAGGTAAAGAAGCAGGACAAATAAGTATGATAGTTGGAGATGATGGTTTGTTTAAAGTAATTAAACAACCAAACATGATGCAATTAGATTATTTAAAAAGAGCATTAGGTAATTTAGCATATGACCCTGTAAAGAAAAGCGGTCTTTCAGTTTATGCAAATCAAATGAGGTATGAACTTACAGGAGCGTTAAAAAAATTAAATCCAAATTACGAAAAAGCATTATTAAAAGGACAAGAAGTTATTACACGTACTAATGCAGTAGAAATTGGTGAAACTGCTTTGACACCAAAAGTTACTGTTGCAAGTTTAGCTAGAAAACTTAACGATAAAAATATAGGTAAAGAAGAACGAGAAATGGTAGCGATGGGTTTACGTGCTGAATTAGATAGAATGATAGGAAACGTTAAAGCAACTGCAACAAAAGGTGCTGATGTTCAATCAATGCAAAAATTATTTAAAGAATTTTCTAGTAAAAGTGCTAGACAAAAATTAAGATTATTAATACCAGATGAAAAACAATATAAAGCAATTATTAAAGAATTAGATAAATCAGAAGCAGCATTAGCTTTACAAGCAGCAGTTAATCAAAACTCAAAAACATTTGTACGTGCATCAGTTGAAGAAATGAAAAGAGATGCAGTTTCAGTTGAAAAAGGAGTTATAGGTGGGGCATTAAAAGGCACATCAGATGCATCAGCAACTGTTGGTAAGTTACTTAATAAAATTGCACGAACAGATATATTAGAAGGCAGAAGATTAGCAATTATTAATAAAGAATTAGCTGAAATGATGGTCAAAACAAAAGGCACAGAAGCACGTAAAATATTCAGTACATTGTACAAAGCAGTAAAAGATAAAACTGTAAATGAAAGACAATTGCAAGAATTAACAACTATTATGTTTGAGTCACTTAGAATGACACCAACTATTACAGGTACGCAAATATACAAAACAATGACAGAGGATAACTAATGGCAGAACTAAAGAAAATGACTGATGATGAAGTTCAAAACATAGCCAAAGATGCTTTAGATGCTGCAGTATCATTTGTAGAAAGCGAAATAGCTGAAGACAGAATAAAGTCTCAACGTTACTTTGAAGGTGAAGTAGATATTGGTCAAGAAGATGGTCGTTCTAGAATAGTGTCAACTAAAGTAAGAGATACTATTCGTGCTATAAAGCCTAGTCTTATGCGTGTGTTTTTATCTTCTGAAAACCCTGTAGAATTTATACCTACAAGTCAAGAAGATGTTTTAGGTGCTGAACAAGCTACAAAGTATGCACATTGGAAATTTCAGCAACTAGATGGCTACAGATTGTTAACTGATGCTATACATGATGCATTAGTTAAAAAAACTGGTGTTATCAAAATATGGTGGGAAGATAATAAAGAAGCTGAAATACATTCATACACAAACGTTACTGAAGAAGAAATGATAGCTATTGTCGATGATGAAGACGTTACAGTATTAGAACATTCTGTTGAAGTAGAAATGGAAATGGACGAAATGGGTGTAGAAATAGAAGTACCTATGCATTCTTTAAAAATAAGTCACGAAAAAAACACAGGTAATTTGCAAATGGAGTCAGTACCACCTGAAGAGTTTATTGTAGACAGAAACGCAAAAAGTGTAGATGATGCTTTAATTGTAGCTCATCGTACAGAAATGCGAGTTAGTGATTTAGTACAAATGGGATATGACTTTGAAGAAATATCTAATTTGTCAGGGTTAAGCTCAGATGACACTTTTACAGATTCTGAAGCATTTGAGCGTAAAGGCTATGAGCAAGATGAAGAAGACCAATCTGCTGATGTATCAATGAAAAAAGTTTCTGTTACAGAAGCGTACATGAAAATGGATAAGGAAGGTACTGGTGTAGCTATTATGTACAGAATATTAATGGCAGGTGGTGATAACAAAGTATTAGAGTGTGAACCATATGGTGATGTTCCATTTGCAGTATTTGAAGTAGACCCTGAGCCACACACATTCTTTGGTCGTAGCGTAGCTGATTTACTTATGAATGACCAAGACTCTTCTACAGCAATGCTTAGAGGAATGATGGATAACGTAGCACTAACAAATTCGCCAAGACAAGGTTACGTACAAGGACAAGTTAATGTTGATGATTTAATGAACAATGAAATTGGTGGACTTGTAAGAATGAAGTCACCACAAGCCTTGGTAGATATTGCAACTCCTTTTGTCGCAGGTCAGGTATTAACTGCGATGCAATACATGGACGATGCTGTTGAAGCTAAATCTGGTGTAAGCCGAGCATCTATGGGTCTTGACCCTGATGCCTTACAAAATACCTCAGCTACTGCAGCTCGCCTCCAAGCACAACAAGGGTCAGCACAAATAGAAGTTATGGCTCGAAATATTGCCGAAGGTGGCATGAAAAGATTATTTAAGCTAATGTTACATCTTTTAGTAGAAAACAGTTGTGAAGAGACCCTCATGCGTTTGCATGGTAATTTTCAACCAGTTGACCCAAGAGTATGGAATACAGACATGGATATGTCCGTAAATGTTGGTGTTGGTACAGGGCAAGAAGGTGAAAGACATGCAGCACTTAATCAAGCACTACAGATGCAATTGCAAATATGGAATCAATATGGAAATGGCAATGGTTTAGTTACTATGACAGGAATACGTAATACACTAGGCGATATGTTGGCTTTACAAGGTGTACGTAACATTGACAGATACTTTAATCCAATGACACCAGAGATGGAACAACAGCTAATACAACAGCAACAACAACAAGCACAAGAAAATCCTGAAATGACAGATGGTGAGGCTCTTGTACAAGCTGAACAATATAAAGCAGATAAAGCTGCAGAAATGAACATGATTAAATTGCAGATTGACGCACAAAAAGCTATTGCAGTAGATGACAGAGAGCGAGATGCACTTGACCAAGAGTTAATGATTAAAGTAGCAGAAATATTAGGTAAATATGGTACTTCTGTTGATACAGCTCAAATTAAAGCAGCACAAGAACAAGCTAGATACCCACAAGAATCACCAGCACAAGCAGTAACAGGAGGTAGGTTCTAGTGGCACAGAAACTTTCAATTGTTGAAAAATCTGCTAGAATGAAGACATTACAGGCTGATGACACGTTTCAATTAGCCTTACAAGAGATTACTGAGCAGCAAGTTGCTGTTTTTGTAGACGCTGATTCTAGTACAGAACAGCGAGAGGAGGCACATCATATGATATGTGCCATTAGAAAGATTGATGATTATTTCGACTCCATCAAAACGGATGAAGTAATGCACAATCGAAAACTTAAATAGGAGTACAGTACCTTGGCTAACGAGACTGAAAACCCAATAACAGACATAGACAGTGCTGTATCAAGCATACTTATGCCTGAAGAAACAACTGAAGAAATAATAGAAGAATCTCAGGAAACAGAAGAAATTACTGCTGAGGCTGATGTTATTGATGAAGTTGAAGATGAAGAAGAAATAACAGAAGAAGAAGCTGCAGAAATTGAAGCCTCTGACTCTGAGGATGACGAAGACCCAATAGAGGAAGCCAGTCAAGAAGAGCCTGATAGATATTCTGTCAAAGTAAATGGACAGGAAGAACAGGTATCCTTAGATGACTTAAAGCAAGGCTATAGTGGACAAAAGTACGTCCAACAAGGTATGCAAGATGTTGCAGCACAAAAGAAAGAAGCTGAAGCAGTTTACACAGCCTTGAATAACGAAAGACAGCAGATGGCTGAATTATACCAACAGCTCCAAAATGGTGGATTTGCACCAGAGCCAATTAAACCTACGAAAGCAGAATTTGATGCTGACCCAATCGGGTACATGCAAAAAAATCTTGAGTATGAGGAGCAAAAGGCTAATCATGATAAGCAAATGGCACAACTCCAACAGGCATCACAACAAAATAGTGTTGCCCAACAGAACGCTAAACAAGCTTATTTACAAGAACAGATGCAAATACTACAAAAAGAAATCCCTGAGTTTGCCGACTCTACAAAAGGCAGCAAGTTAAGGGAACAGTTAGTCAATACAGGTAAATCTCAGTATGGTTACACAACTGAGGAAATTTCAGACATATCTGACTATCGAGCTATAAAAGTATTACACGATGCTATGAAGTATCAGGATATTATCTCAGGCAAATCAAAGGCAGTAGTTAAAACTAAGTCTGCGAGACCTGTCGTAAAACCCGGTGCTAAAAAAGTAGCAACTCCAACTGCAAAAATTCGTTCACGCCAACAGGCAAAACTCAAGGAATCAGGCTCAATTGATGATGCTCTGAATCTAATTTTACAAAATACATAATGGAGAAATACTATGGCTCAACCAGCCCACACGTTCGACAGTTATGATGTAAAGGGTCTAAGAGAAGACTTAGAGAATGTTATTTATGACATCTCTCCTGAAGAAACTCCCTTTTATTCATCTACAAAAAAAGTAAAAGCAAGTAACACATACCATGAGTGGCAGACTGATACATTACGTGCAAGTGCAGCAAATGCTCACATTGAAGGTGATGATACAGCAGGCGAAGCTCGTGTAGCCACGACTCGTTTAGGAAATTATTCTCAAATTTTTAAAAACGCAGTGATAATTCCTGATACAGACGAAGGTCTTGATAAAGCAGGTAGAGCAGCAGAGATGGCTTACCAAGTGCTTAAAATTGCTAAAGAACAAAAGCTAGATATTGAAAAAGCTTTGTTTGATAACAATAAGTACGAGGCAGGTTCAGCATCAGCAGCACGTGAGTTAGCAGGATGTGGAGCATATGTAAAAACTAATGTTGCAAACATTGGTGGTTCAGGCGGAGCAAATCCGACTGGAACTGTTCCGGGTAATACAGCTAGAACTGATGGAACTCAGACTGTGTTTACACAAGCAGACTTTGATACTGTCATGGAGTCTATTTGGACAAATGGTGGTAAGCCAGATACTGTGTATCTTAGCTCATTCCAGATGAACAAAGCTCTAGCGTTTACAGGTTACAACAACCAACGTTCTCACATCGAAGCAACAAGTAAAACTGTTGTTAAGGCTGTAGACATCTACGTTACTCCATGGGGTACAGTAGAATTTACACCTACTCGTGAAAACAGAGGTCGTGATGTTTGGATTATGCAATCTGATATGTGGGGTTGTGGTGTTCTTAGACCAACTAAGAATACAGAGTTAGCTAAAACTGGTGACTCAACTAAACGTCAAGTATTGACTGAACTAACGCTTATTTCTAAAAATGAAAAAGCATCAGGTTTAGTTGCTGACTGTTCTACATCATAATAATGTAGAATAATGGTGTGGGGAGTCCTCCTTAAACTTCCCACACTTTTATAAAGGGTAACTATGAAAATAAAAGAACAAGTACAGTACAACCGAAAAGAAGATAAAATTGAAGTTGCACGTACATTTGATACACAACCTAGCCTAGACAGAGCAGAAGATTTAAGAAAGGCTAAGATAGGTTTTACTGGTGATAATAAACTGGTAGGCACTATACCTTTACACATCATGGCTCAATGGTGCAAGGATGCAGGAGTAAGATGGGATGATATAGAGGCTCGAAAAGATGTTGTCAAAAAAAACATACTAAGTGGTGAGTTTGACAAGTTTCGAGTATGGCAAGGTACTTTTTAAATATAACGGAGTAAACGCATGGCAGATACAACAACTACTACTTTCTCCCTTGTAAAGCCAGAGGTTGGTGCTTCTGCGGATACTTGGGGTACAAAATTAAATACAAATTTAGATAATGTAGACAACTTACTTGATGGCACAACTGCTATTAAGCCTAACCTTACTGCTGGTCAATGGAAGATTAGTGGCACAGCTATAACAACAGATGCTGCTGAATTAAATAGATTAGATGGTGTTACATCAGCAGTACAAACACAATTAGACCAACCAATAGCAAAAGGTGATGGTAGCTCGGCAGATGGTTACATTCAATTAAACTGTTCACAAAATTCACATGGAATAAAATTACAAAGTCCACCACATTCAGCTAATGCTAGTTACACGCTAGTATTTCCTAATGATGATGGTAATGCTAATGAGGTGTTACTTACAAATGGTTCAGGTGTCTTAGATTGGACTACAGTAGGTACAGCTTCGATAGCAGCAGATGCAATCACAGGAGCTAAGATTGCAGACAATGCAATTAATAGTGAACACTATACTGATGCTTCTATTGACACAGCCCACATTGCTGATGCACAAATTACTCTAGCTAAGATGAGTACAAATAGTGTTAGTACAAATCAATATGTAGATGGTTCAATAGAAACAGCACATATTGGAAACTCACAAGTTACTTTAGCTAAGTTAGCAGCAAATTCTGTAGACTCTTCTCAGTATGTTGATGGCTCTATTGACACAGCACACATTGCTGATGACGCAGTAACCGCAGCTAAGATTGGTAATGATGCAATTAATCACGGAGATATGATTGCTGATGGAGTTATAGGCAGTGAACATTATGCTGATGGAAGTATTGACAGAGAACACTTAGCAGCAGACATTGTAGATGGTACTAAAATTGCAGATAATGCAATTAACTCAGAGCATTACGCTGACGGAAGTATTGACAATGCACATATAGCTGACGATGCTATAAATGGTGCAAAGTTAGTAGACAATGCAATTAACTCTGAGCATTACACAGATGACTCAATTGACAATGCTCACTTATCAGAATCACTAGGTGACTTGAGAAAAGGTGTTACGCACATTGGTAGAGATACTAATGACTTTGCGGCAATTGGTACTGCTACTCACGAATGGCATATAAATGGTTCTGAATATATGAGGCTTAATGCTTCTGCTGAATTACACGTTGATGCTGACGTAATTGCTTTCTCAACTACTATCTCAGATGAAAGATTGAAGCACGACATAGAGCCAATTACAGATGCATTATCTAAAGTTAATCAGTTAAATGGTGTTACATTTACTTATAACGCAGATGATAAAAAATCAGCAGGTCTAATTGCACAGGATGTTGAAAAAGTATTACCTTCCGCAGTATCAGAAAAAGAACTCCCTTTAAAGCACGATGATGGTAAAGAATATAAAGTCTTACAGTACGACCAAACAATTGGTTTATTAGTAGAGGCAATCAAGGAGCTTACTGCGAAAGTAGAAAAACTGGAGGCTAAATAATGGCTATACAAGGTAGTGGACAAATTAAATTTAGTGAAATACAAACGGAGTATGGTGGCTCTAACCCTATAGCAATTAGTGAATACTATGGAAAGGGTGGAGTTACAGGTTCAGGTGAAATACAGCTTAGTGATTTTTATGGAACTAGTAATGCACTGTATGTAACTGCTTCAGGTGGTAGTGTAGCTACTGATGGTAATTTTAAAGTTCACACTTTTAATTCTTCAGGAACATTTGCTGTAAGTGCTGCTGGTAATGCAGCTGGAAATGCAGTTGCAGAAGTATTAGTTGTTGCTGGTGGTGGTGGTTCTGGTGGCCCACATTTCAATGGTGGTTATGCAGGTGGTGGAGGTGCTGGAGGTATGCTAGAAGCTGCTAACATAACTCTTTCTGCTCAATCATATACAATCACAGTTGGTGGTGGCGGTTCTTCAGGAAATCCTGGTTCTAATGGTGCAAACTCATCAGGTTTAGGAACAACATCTACTGGTGGCGGTGCTGGTGGTAAATACTTTACTAATGGTGCAAGTGGTGGTTCTGGTGGTGGTGGAGGTGGAGACAACCCAACCTCTGGTGGTAGCGGTGCTTCAGGCCAAGGTAATTCTGGTGGTAGTGGTGAAGCTGCAGGTAATGAACGTGCTGGTGGTGGTGGCGGTAAAGGTGCTGCTGGCCAAAATGGTGCTTCTGGTAGAGCTGGTGGAAACGGAGCAGTTTCTGATATAACAGGCTCTAATGTAACTTATGCTGGTGGTGGTGGAGGCGGTGGTGGCCGTCAAGCTGGAGCTTCATCAGGTGGTTCTGGTGGTGGTGGTAATGGTGGTGCAGGAGGGGCTGTTGCTGGACATCCAGTATCAAGTCAAGCTCAAGCCCAAGCTGGTAGTGCAAACTTAGGTGGTGGTGCTGGTGGTGGTCGTAACTCTAACTCCGCAAACGGTGGTTCTGGTGTTGTTATTATTCGTTACAAATTTCAAAATTAGGAGTATATATGGCACACTTTGCAACATTGGATGAAAACAACGTAGTAACAGCAGTTAATGTTATAGGCAATTCTGATTGTCTTGATAGTGATGGGAACGAATCAGAAGCAGTTGGTATTGCATTTTGTGTTGCTTTATTTGGAGCTGGTACATATATACAGACTTCATATAACAACAACATTAGAAAACAATATGCTGGTATAGATTATGTTTATGATGAAGCAAAGGATAAATTTATAACAGATAAACCTTTTGCTTCTTGGAGCTTAAATGCTAATGATGATTATGTGTCTCCATTAGGAGAACCACCTTCAGAAAAAGTAATTTGGGATGAAGATGCTTATCAAGCAGATAATTCAGTTGGATGGATTAGTACAGCTTAGATGTCTAACAGATTGCGTAACAATTTATTTGCTGGATTTGTAGTCTTAATTTTCTTAGTAGGAGTAGCACATTCTGCTGACCCTATAGTAACTAACAGTACAAGTAACAGCACAGTAACAACAAGTACAAATGCTAAGAGTACAGTAAAGACAAACCCTCCTAGTGCAATTAGCCCTAGCATTAACGCAAGTGGTTCAGATTTATGTACAGTAGGTGTAGCTGGTGCAGTACAAACACAGATAATAGGTATAAGCACAGGACAAGTCTACAATGACGAAAACTGTGTAAGATTAAAGAATGCTAAAGTATTATATGATATGGGTATGAAGGTCGCAGCAGTTGCTTTAATGTGCCAAAATAGAAACGTGTTTGATTCGATGAAATTTGCTGGGACTCCCTGTCCGATTTTTTCATCTACTACAGGTGAGGGACTAATAGGACAAGAGGCTACAGCAGAGTGGCGATTGA
>Ga0209634_1000262_pt1 | contig 40892 bp, 60 predicted proteins | sample LinPmetageLP40_FD_184043 | JGI IMG/M metagenome (GOLD analysis project Ga0209634, IMG submission 184043) | Marine viral communities from the Pacific Ocean - LP-40 (SPAdes) (version 2) | ecosystem: Environmental > Aquatic > Marine > Oceanic | place: Pacific Ocean | collected 2010-08-26 | reverse complement strand
CGGAAGTCGTTTTAACAACGGATTTGCATACGTTACACAAATATTGTTTTCACATATGGTTCAAACAATTAAAAAAGAAAAAAAGAAATATGAGTTGAACCTTAAACTTATTCAAAAAGCTGAATTGACACATATGAACGATCCTGAATTTGCTTCACAAGCTACAACAGATGCACAAGCTATTGCAGATCAGAAATTAGGAGATATTGCAGAAGGTAGAAAAAATATTTCGAAAAGATCAACAGGATTTAGATTAAAAACCGGTTGGAATAAATCAGAAAGAGAATCGTACAAAGGTACACCATTATCAGAAGCAGACCCAAAGGATAATTAATGAAAATAGCGATAGTTGGCGACACACATTTTGGTGCTCGTAATACTAACTTAACAATACAATATTGGCAACAGAAATTTTGGACAGATGTTTTTTGGCCTTATATTGATGAACATAAAATTACTACTATAATTCAAACTGGTGATTACTTTGATAATCGTAAGTGGATAAATTTACAAACTATGGCTTTTCAAAAGAAAATGTTTGTAGATAATTTACAAAAAAGAAATATGAAGTGTTATGGTATAGTTGGTAATCATGATATACCATTAAGATATTCTTTACTAAACAACTCACCTTCACAAATAATAAATCACGAAGAAGGTATTGAATACTACGATACAATTCAGACAATTGAATTAGATGGTGTGAAGATTACTCTAATACCTTGGATATGTAAAGAAAACGAAGAAGAATGTAATCAAAGAGTTAAAGATGGTGGTGAACTATTAATAGGACATTTTGAAATTGATGGAATGCTAATGCATCCTGGACATACAGCTAGAGCTGAGTTAAAAGTTTCAGATTTCAATAAATGGAAATATGTAATATCAGGTCATTATCATACACAATCTCAAAGAGGTAATATAAATTACGTTGGTACACCTTATCAGATGAATTGGAACGATGCTTCAGGTAAGAATGGTTTTTGGATAATGGATACAACTGATTTATCAATGGACTTTGTACAAAATAACAATACCTATTTTAATAAAATATTCTGGGACGATGGTACAGATTTTAATATTGATAATTTACACAATTCGTTTGTAAAGTTAGTTGTAAAGAAAAAATCAGACTTTGAAACATTTGAAAAATTTGTTGATAAAATTAACCATCAAGATCCATATGAATTAAAAATTATTGAATCTTTTGAAGAGTATAATGAAGACAATGTAGGCGATATGATAAAGGTTATTGCTACAACTGATCTGATTAAAGAATATATAGATGATGTTGCTACAGAAAATAGTAAAGAAGCTATAAAAAAATTAATGTTAGAAATTTATGACGAAGCGCTAAGGATGGACGAAATTGATAGTATTTGAAAAAATAACTTATAAGAACTTTTTATCAACCGGTAATACTGGACAAACATTATTTTTAAGTAGAACCCCATCTGCATTAATAACAGGACCAAACGGTGCTGGTAAATCGACTATGTTAGATGCTTTGTGTTTTACTATATTCAATAGACCTTATAGAAATGTTTCGAAAGCACAGTTACTCAATACAGTAAATGAAAAAGGTTTATTAGTTGAATTAGATCTTAAAATAAATCAAGTAGCCTACAAAATAATAAGAGGTGTAAAACCTAATATATTTGAAATCTACAAAGAAGGTGTATTGCTTATACAAGAAGCATCGCTGAGAGATTATCAAGATAAATTAGAAGATATAATTGGTTTAAATTATAAATCGTTTACACAAATTGTTATACTTGGTTCAGCTAGATATCAATCGTTTATGGATTTGTCTAATTATGAAAGAAGAGGTATAATAGAAGAAATTTTAGATATAACTGTATTTTCTAAAATGAATACTATATTGAGATCTAAAGTTTCTGATTTAGATTTGAATTTAAAAGAAAATGATTATACAAAAGATTTAAACAAGACAAAGATTTCTGCTCAAAATGGATTGATTGATAATATTGATGCAAGATCTAAAGAATCTACAGATAAGATAGAACAAGAAGAATTGAGAACAGTTGCTGAAATAAAATTGTTAGGTCAAAAACTTAGTGAATACGATTCAGATATATTAAGATACACAACTATGATATCAACTGATGATGCGTTGATAGAAAAGTTAAAACAAGGTGAACATCAATTAATAAGAGTAAAAACCGAACTTAGAACTCATAATAAGAAATTAGATTTTTACTCAACTAAGAATACGTGTCCAGAATGTGAACAACCGCTTACTGATGATCATAAGCATCAACAAATTGAATTTCATACTACAAAGAAAACTAAAGCTGATCAAATAATATCTATTGCAGATGATGCTATAATGAAGTTAAAAGAACAAACTAAAATTAATAAAACAATCAAAGAAAAAATTTATCTAAGTAATAGCAACAAAACAAAAGTGAAAGCTGAAATTGGATCTAAAGAAAGTTATATTTCTAACCTTAATAAGAATAAGAATATAACTGCAGATACAAAATCTTTAAATGATGCAAGAGCTGAACTTCATAATTTGAAAGAACTTAGAAAAAAAGTTGAACACGAATCAATAAAATTAATGGAGAGAAAACATTATCTTGAAGTTTGTAAAGTATTGTTAAAAGACACTGGTATCAAAGCTAAGATAATTAAACAATATTTACCAATTATGAATAAAATGATTAATATGTATTTAGATAAAATGGGTGCAAATTATTCTTTTAACTTAGATGAAAATTTTAACGAAATAATAAAAAGTAGGTATAGAGATAACTTTAGTTATGCATCTTTTTCTGAAGGTGAAAAAATGAGAATTGATTTAGCTTTAATGTTTACATGGAGAGAAATAGCTAAGATAAAAAATTCTGTTAATACAAATTTATTAATTATGGATGAAGTTGGTGACAGTTCGTTAGATGCTGAAGCTACAGATATACTTTGGGATATATTAGGTGAAATGTCTGATGTAAATGTATGGATTATATCACATAAAACTCAATCAGGTGATAGGTTTAAAACTTTGATTGAGTTTTATAAGCAAGGTAATTTTTCATATATTAAAGATTCAAAAGTGTAATAAATAGTTTATGAGATTATTTAGAGTAGATTTTCAAAATAATGTAAGACCTCCTATATTATTAAGAGGTGTAACAAGAGCCCAAGTGTCAAGGCAGATGAAAGAAAGATATGGTGATCTTTTTTTAAGAGTAGACTATATATCTTATGAAGATGCTGAAGCACAATTTGGACATTTTGATCTATTCAAAAACGTAAAAGAAGAACTAAACACTAAAAGTAATAAATATAGTGAAAATTATAAGGATAATATTATGTTCAAAGATCAATTTAAAAAAATAACTGAAGTATCTAAAAATAAAATATACAAATACTTAGATAAATCAGGACAAGAAGCCGGTCATGAAAAAGATATGGAATCTGCAAGCGCTAAAAGAGATAAAGGTTTTACTAATGCTACTAACAAAGTTTTGGGAAAAGCTAAAGTAAATGCCACAGAAGAATATGCAGATTTTATAACACCTGAATCTGAATTGACTGAAGAAATGTATTTTAAAGTAAACATACAGGGTTTACCTGATATGTATATGTCAGCTTCCTCTGCTGGTATGATTAAAGCTAAATTGAGAAAAATGTTAAAGAACATGGACATGATTGGTGATATTGTAAAGACACCTAAAGCAGATGTTAGAAAAGCTTTTAGAATGAAAGCTATGGAAGGTGAAGATTCACAAGATGAATCTACAATGGTAGAAAAAATTAGTGATAATGAAAAAGAAATATCTAAAGCTAGTAAATTCAAATCTAGAGCTACAGTTATAAAGGCAATGAACAATCCTTCAGTGTCAGAAGATTTTATTGAAAACAAAACTAAATTTGGAAAACCTGCTGATGAAGTATATGAACAAGAAATAGAAACTGATGAATCAAATACAGTAAACTTTACTTCTATACTTACAGGAGACAATCCTTTCTATAAGCCTATACAAGAACTGTCAAAAAACACTTTGAGTAGTCATAACGAAGGTCATGATGAAATACAAGATAAAAATGTTGACGGTTTAGATGATAATCAAAAACCTGAAGGTTATAAAACTGCTAAACAATTTGCAGCTCCAAAAAATGCTAAGAGTAAAATGAAAAGCTTGAAGATGGAAATGAAAACAGATATTGCAGATTTGGTAATTGAAAAAGCCAAATTGAAAAAGAATGATTTAAAAATGAGAGCTGGAAAATTAGATCCAAAAGCTATGACAGCTCTAAAGACTATGAGTCAAGATGAAGCTAAAGTATTAGTTCAAGGTCTTCCATCTAATTTGAGAAAATCTACAATGAAAGAATTAGGAATTAGGGAACAAGATTCTCAAATTACTTTGAAGAAAACAGTTGAATCTATTCTTATAAAAAGAGAAATTGCACGTAAAGTTGAAGAAGATAGTATGACTGATCAACAAAATCAAGCAACTAAAGCTTACAATGCTAATAAAAAATCTTTAACATCTTTACATAGAAAAGCTAAAAAAGGTGGCCAAGTTCATGTTGATCATACTGATGAAAAAGGTAAAAAGCAATCAGGTAGATACAATGGTATGATGAGAATGGGAGCACACACATATGCAAAAATAGAACCTCATGATGGTAAAAAAGGTGGTACAACTTTATTACCTATACACCAAGCTCAAAATATAAGACACGTAAAATAAATCCACTAAAAAATAAAAAATATTCATTTTTAGGACTATAATTATACTATGAAAGTTTCGCTATTTACAGATTATGGTGCGTTGAATAGTCCACCAGTTTTTAAAGCATTTGCTGAGGGTTGTCCAGAACATGTTGTTTATAACGACATGGATGCAGATGTAGCAGTTATATGGTCAATATTGTTTACTGGTAGAATGAGAAAGAACAAACTAGTTTGGGATCACTTTACAAAACAAAATAAACCAATAATAGTAATTGAAGTTGGTAGTATATTTAGAGATAAAACTTGGAGAGTAGCAATTGGAGGAATCAATAACCTTGCAAACTTTGGAAACAAAGAACATTTAGATATTGATAGAGTCAATAAATTTAAAATAAGAGTTAAACCATATATAGAAAATAATGAATTTATTACAATAGCTACACAAAGACAAGATAGTTCGCAATGGAAAGATATGCCACCTACAGACAAATGGATTAAAAGTTGCGTTATAGAAATAAAAAAGTATTCTAATAAACCAATAGTAATTAGACCTCATCCAAGAGATAAGGTAACAAATTATAACAAGTTAGCTGAAGAATTGCCAGAGTTGTATTTTGACTTACCAGTATCGACAGGATTAAGTGATTCTGTTAATTTTAAAGACATACTAAGGAGAACATGGTGTGTTGTTAATTATTCATCAGGACCAGCTTTGGAGGCAATTTTAAATGGTGTACATATTTTTACTGGACCTGCTAGTATTGCTTCTTCTTTATCTATACGTGAGTGGAAGGATATCGAGAATCCGCCGAGAGTTGATAGAACTCAATGGCTACATGAATTCGTACATACAGAGTGGTGGACTGAAGAGATTGAGAAAGGGATTCCATGGAAACGACTCAGACCTTATCTTTAATCCAGCCAAGACCATCACCAAAGATGGAAAAAATATACGCAGCCTTAGAACAAGGGTATCCAGGAGCAAAAATAAACGAACATAATACTGACATGTTTGTATTGTGGGGTTTGATTGGTAACAATTCGGAATATATGATGAAAGATAGATTTATTTTTTGTGATATGCCATATCATGGAAGATACGATCCTAATAATGAAGATTGGGATAACACTTATTGGAGATGGTGTTTCAATGGTTTACATGATAATAGAAAATTAAATGTACCTTCAGACAGATTTGAAAAATGGGGTCATGATATTGAATTTTTTGAATATGTTGACTATCATGATAAAATTGTAATTTGTCCTTCAAGCGAAACTATGACTCAATATATGCATGGAAAAAGTGTTGATAAATGGATCTTTGATGTTACAAAAGCACTTAGATGTCATACTAATAGACCCATTGAAGTAAGAAAAAAACCTAGAGGTAATGGTACTAGTGGTCCTAATGTTGCTGGTATAAATCAAATTAGTATGGATTTAGCAAATGCACATGCTGTTGTTGTAAGTGGTAGTATTGTAGCTATAGATGCTTTAAAGATAGGTGTTCCGGTTTTTAGTACTCATAGATGTGCACCATCTGCTTGGTGCACAAATAGAGATTTCTCTAAGATAAATAAACCAGAATATTTTAATAGAGAACAATTGTTTTTTAACTTAGCTTATAAACAATACTCAATTAAAGAAATGCGTGAAGGTATATGTTATGAAAATTCAAATCGCTGGCTGCTCAGTTAAAGCTAGTAAAAGAACACTACAAAATCCAATATTCTTTGCTCTTAAAATGATACAAAAATCATGTGAGCAATTGAATCATGAAGTTATATATAACGAAGATCAAAACGCTCAAGACGTAGATGTTGCTTTTATGTTTGGTTCAGTTACAAAGAGAAAAACAGGAACTGATAGAGCATTATTAAAAAAAAATCTATTAGAAAAAAACATTCCAACTTTTCATATAGACACAGGTTTATATTCTGTTTACATAAGAAATAATTTAAATGTATCTGAAACAGGTATGTTTAGATTAGGTTTGAATGATTGTGTTGGAACAGGCGATTTCTTTAACAAAGATATGGACAGTTCAAGATACGATACATTTAAGAAAAATTTTAACTTTACAGAAAAAGATCCTATAATAAACAGAGATGGTAGTATTTTATTCTTATTACAATCAGAAAAAGGATGGCAATATGATGATACAAAACCATATTGGCAATATGCGAGGGATACAATTGAACACATTAGAAAGATTACTAAGAGAAACATTACAATCAGAGCACATCCATCTCCAGACAGGAGAGGTCCAGAAGTCATTAAAGAAGGATTTGAAAACGTCAATATTGAATATGCTGAAAGAGCTAGACGATCGGTATTGGATTCAATCCGTAGGTCTTTCGCTGTTGTTACACATAGTAGTAGTGCTGCTGTTGAATCAATTGTAGAAGGTATACCTACATTTGCTTTAGATAAAAGATGTATTGCTTACGATGCATGTGAAAATAACTTAGAATTGTTAGAAGATATTGAAAAATACAACTGGGAGGATAGAATGAAAAATTTATACGGTTGGGCTTATACATCTTGGCATGTAAATGAATTTGAAAACCCAGTTACTATACAATATTATTTAGAGAAAGGAAAAAGTCTTGGATACATTTAGTTTTTGCACTACTTTTCACCAACCAGGTTATGATCAATATGGTCGTAATCATTTACATTATTTTGATCAAGCATTACCTGAAGGTGTGAACCATTATGCTTATGCACAACAAACTAAAGTAGATTTAGATTTAAAAAAAATTAAAATTTTAGATTTTGATAAAGAAGTAAAAGGTTACGAAGAATATAAAAGAAATTATGCAAATATGAAGCCTACTGATAAACAATATAAATCTTTTGAATATGAACATGTAAGATTTTCTCATAAAGTTTATGCTGTATTATCTCATTTTGAGAATAGAAAAGATAATTGTAGATATATTGGATGGATTGATGGAGATGTAGTTCCAGTTAAACCTATACCTCTAGCATTTTTTAATACTTTAGTCAAAGAAAATCATTTCATGTCATTGCTTGAAAGAGGATACAAATATGCAGAATGTGGTTTTATGATATGGGATACACACATGAATATTACCGAAGAATATTTTAGAAGAATTAGATCTATGTATGATGAAGGAATTATGTTTAAAAAATATAATGATTTAGGATGGCATGATAGTATTATTTGGGATCATGAAATGAGAGAGATGAGAGGAAACAATCTTTGTGTAGCATACGATTTATCTCAGCCTGCTAAGAACGCCAAAATAAAAATTGATCAAACACAAGTAAGAAAAATGCATCCTTTCGTAAAAGGAATTTTAGGTGAATACATGGATCATGTCAAAGGTAGACGAAAAGACGTAGGTTTTTCTAAAGAAAGAGTACAAATATGGGGTTAGATTATGCATTTCTAGATCCTAAAGTTGCTAAGCAAGTTATGTTGGGAATGCTCACACAAGATAAAGTTAAGTATCTTAATTGTGAAGATAATGCTGATTGGGTACCTTCTTTTCCACAAGATATGGATAACCTGTTTGTTACAGGTACATTAAGAGGTTGTGGAAATGTTTGTAGAGAATCTGTAAGACAAAATAAAAACTGGTTTTATATGGATAATGGTTATGGTCCTTTTTGGAAAAGAGTTACTTTCAAAGGAACAGCACCAACAAGATTATTGCATAGACCTAATAAAAGAACACCACCGGAGCTAAGTGTGTTGCAACCATGGAGGGAGAATAAATCAGATGCTAAAAACATCCTTATACTTCCTCCATCGTTACCTTACATGGATGCTTTTGAAGAAATTAATTGGCTTAATAAAATAATTCATACTATCAATGAATACACGGGTAGAAATTTAGTTATTAGACCTAAACCTGCTAAAGGTAAAAAAGCTCCACCTTGGGAAGATCAATTGAAAGAAGCATATTGTGTTGTAAGTTTTGGATCTAATTTAGCAATAGATGCTATGATAAAAGGTGTACCTACAATAAGTTACAAATATTGTCCAGCTTTTTTTGCTTCATTTAAAATGAAAGATTTAGAAACAGATGCTCTAAACATCGAACCTGATAGACAAAGAATAATTAACAATTGCATGTATCATTCCTTTCACAAACACGAATTTAACAATGGATTTGCATGGGAAACATCTATGGAGAATGCGTATGGATAAATTAAAAGTTTTTATAGGATGGGATAGTAGAGAAGACATTGCATATCAAGTTGCAAAATATTCAATTCAAAAATATGATCCTGACATAGAAGTTATACCATTAAAATTATATGAACTTAGAGAGCAAGGATGTTATTGGAGAGCTGGAGATAAAAAAGCTTCTACAGAGTTCACAATAAGTAGATTCTTAGTTCCTTTCTTGTCTGGTTATCAAGGATACTCATTGTTTATGGATTGTGATGTTTTAGCTTTTGGTGATATGAAACATATATTTAAAGAAGTTAAAGGTAACCATGATGTATGGTGTGTACAACATGACTATAGTCCTAAGTCTACAATGAAAATGGATGGTCAAATGCAACATATATATCCAAAGAAAAACTGGTCATCTGTAATGTTGTTTAACAATGCAAAATGTATAACATTAACACCAAAATTAGTCAATGAAGAAACACCTATGTATTTGCATAGAATGAATTGGGCTGAAAGTATAGGCAATCTACATAACAAATGGAATAGTTTAGCTGGTTATTATAAAGAAGATCCAATGTTAGTTCATTATACTGATGGAGGACCATGGTTCAAAAAATATAGAGAATGTCCTTATAACAAAGAATGGAAACAAACTTTGAAGGAGATGTACGGATTATGAAAGCATTCGTAATACAAGTTGAAGGAATTTTACATAGTATGCACTCAGCTTTAGAAGCTCAGACATCATGTATTAAAAATGGAATAAACGCAGACATAGTTAATGGTTTTGTTCCTTCTAAAGCAGATCATGCTATACAAGAATTAGGTTTAAAACCTTACTCACCAGGACCAAAACTTTATGAAATTAAAAATAGTAAACCAGGTGTAAGAGGATGTTTTATGTCACATTTTTCTTTATGGGAGCAATGTGCAAAACAAAATGAAAACTATTTAATCTTAGAACATGATGCTAGAATAGTAAAGCCTATACCTAAAGTAGACTTTAAAGACATATTACATTTAGATGCTTGGAGATTTGAACCAGATCCTGACTATGCAGATAATGCTTTAGAAGTTGAAGAATACTACGAAGTAAGAAAAGGTGTGAAGACATCAAGGGGTGCATATGCTTATATAATTAAACCACATGCAGCTAAAAACTTAGTTGAAGCAGCATTTAAACAAGGATATACGGCCGCTGACATGCATATATCAGATAGATGCGGCGTGTTTATAGAAAGAATTCAACCTAGATGTGCCATAGTAAGTGACACAAAATCATTAACAAGCGATAGGGATTTTAATTTATGAGAATAGGAATAATATCTGGAGGTTTTGATCCATTACATTCAGGACATTTAGCTTATATCAAAGATGCTAAAAAGAATTGTGATTTTTTATTAGTAGGTGTTAATTCTGATGAATGGTTAACAAGAAAAAAAGGTAGACCTTTTTTGCCATTTGATGAAAGAATAACAATATTAAATTCTATGCATGACGTCAATTATGCTACTAGTTTTGACGATATGGATGATTCAGCCATTGATATAATTACTAGAGCAGTTGCAATGTTTCCTGATGGTGAATTGATTTTCATGAATGGTGGAGACAGAAATAAAAAGAACATACCAGAAATGGATACACCATTGTTATCAGGTATAGATATTGAATTTAAGTTTGGTGTAGGAGGTAATGATAAAAAAAATGCTTCCTCTAAAATTTTAGAAGATTGGAAAAAAGCAATTGTGCATAGACCTTGGGGTTGGTATAGAGTTTTAGATCAACAAGTTGGATGGGCTGTTAAAGAATTGACAATAGAACCTGGTCAATCATTGAGTGATCAAAGACATTTTAATAGATCAGAACATTGGCATATTGTTGAAGGTAAAGTTGCTATAGATTTTGAATTTTCTAATGAAGACAGATATACACAAAATTTTGATATCAAACAGAGTGCAGATATTCCAAGAATGACATGGCACAAAGCATACAATACAACTAAAAAACCAGCTAAAATAATAGAAACATGGTTTGGTGATGATTTAACTGAAAATGATATAGAAAGAAGATAACGTATGTACGAATACAGATGTAAAATAATAAAAATAATTGATGGTGACACAGTAGATGTTGATATTGATCTTGGTTTTGGTGTATGGCTAAAAAAAGAAAGAATAAGGTTATATTCTATCGATACGCCTGAATCAAGAACTAGAGATGTTGAAGAAAAAAAATATGGAATGGCTGCTAAGAAATTTCTTACAGGTATGTTAGATGATGAAGGTGGAATAACACTTAAAACAAGAAAAGATGCTGAAGGAAAATTTGGTAGAATTTTAGGAGAGTTGTGGAGAACGACTAATTATGCTGATAAATCTATTAACGATTATTTAGTTGACAAACACCACGCAGTAAGATACTATGGACAATCAAAATCTGATATAGAAGAACAACATATTAAAAATAGAGAGTTAGTAACTTTATGATAGATACATTAATATTAGGACCATGTCAACATGAAAGTTTAGATCATTCAAAGAAATTGATAGAACAAATTATGGAAGCTACAAGTAATAAAGTAAAAAATTTATATTACAAAGCTTCGTTTGATAAAGCTAATAGAAGTTCAATGAATGGAAAAAGAGGTATTGGAATTCAAGAAACATTACTTGACTTTGAAGCATTAAAAATATGCTATCCAACTATGATGTTTCTTACAGATATACATGAAAAAATTCATATAGACATTATAGCAGATAGCGGAGTTATAGATGTTATACAGATACCTGCTTTTTTATGTAGACAAACAGATCTTATCCAAAAAGCATGTTTATCTGAAATGATAGTTAACATAAAAAAAGGTCAGTTTCTTGCACCTTGGGATGTACATGGTATACTTTCAAAAACTAATGAAGCAAAGGAAGTTTGGATAACTGAAAGAGGAACATCATTTGGATATAACACATTAGTAAATGATTTTACAGGTATGCAATATATAATGGATAATTATGATAACAAATTTGTTTATGACGTTACACACAGTGTTCAAAAACCAGGAGGTCTTGGTACAAGTTCTGGTGGTAATAGAGACTATGTTCCAAAATTAGCATATGCAGCTGCAGCAATGGGTGTCGATAGTTTTTTTATGGAAGTGCATGATGATCCGGATAATGCTCCAAGCGATGGACCTAATATGATTGATATAAAAAACTTACCTCCTATAATTAAAAAATTAAATATGTTTGTTGAAAAGAGTGAAGAATGCAAAATGTTTGGCTAGAAACATGGTTACAATGTAAACCTTATGTTAAAAATTTTGATACAGCTATAGATGTAGGATATAGAAGAGGTGAATTTGCAAGAAATTTAACTCCTTTATTTAAAAAAGTTATTGGTTTTGAATTTAGATATCCAAAGTATACCAATGATGGAAACCTTGAAATTTATAATCATGCATTAGGAGATGAGAATACAGTAAGTTATACATCAAATAAAGCTGGAAGAATAAAAGGTAATGGACCGAGAGAAGTTATTATTAAAAAATTAGATAGTTTTAACTATAACAATATAGGATTTATTAAATTAGATGTTGAAGGATTTGAACCTAAGGTTCTATTAGGAGCGAAGAATACAATAGATAAATGTAACCCAGTAATTTGTTGTGAAATTAATAGATCTGATAATAATTCACAACAAATATTAGAAAATTGGGGATACAAACTTATGGAAATTGATAAGTTACAAGGACACGATTATATTTTTACAAGGAGTTAAAATGAAAGCAGGCAAAATATGGGGTCAAACAGAATTGATACATGCAAATGGCGTATTAGAGTTTCATCGCATTGAATATAAAAAAGGATTTAAATGTTCTGAACATGAGCATAGATATAAATGGAATGGCTTTTATGTAGAGTCAGGTAAAATGATAGTTCGTGTATGGCAAGATGGTGAACAATCTGGTTTAGTTGATGAAACTATTTTATCAGCTGGAGACTTCACACAAGTGAAACCAGGTAAGATACATCAATTTGAGGGACTTGAAGATGGAGTTGCTTTTGAATTATATTGGGCTGAATTTAATCATGATGATATAGTGAGAAGAACAATTGGATCAACATCGTAAAAAAGTCTTTATTACAGGTGTTGGAGGCTTTTTAGGTCACCACTTAGCTGTAAGAATGCATGAATTAGGATTTCATGTTGTAGGAAATGACACTTTTATAGGAGGAGAAGAAGATAATGTCCCAGAATTTGTTGACTTCCATCTGGCAGACTGTTGTGACTTCAAAGCTATGGAAAAAGCAATGCAAGGTTGTGATCTTCTTTATCATTGCGCTGCTACTGCTCACGAAGGGTTATCTGTATTCTCTCCTAGTTTCATCACAAGAAACATCTTCGAAGCTTCGGTTACAAGTTTCTCAGCTGCAATCTCAGCTGGAGTTAAAAGAATCGTCTTTTGTACAAGCATGGCAAGGTATGGTGGACAAAAAGCTCCTTTCACAGAAAATATGTCCCCAGCACCAGTTGACCCTTATGGAATTGCAAAAGTCGCAGCTGAAGAGGTGCTTAAAGTACTTGGCAAAGTACACAGAATAGAATGGAATATAGCTGTACCTCATAACATAGTAGGAGAACATCAGAAATATGACGATCCTTTTAGAAATGTTATGTCTATTATGCTCAATAGAAATTTACAAGGAAAGCCATCTATAATTTATGGCGATGGAACACAAACAAGATGTTTTTCATACGTAGGTGATTGTATTCAATGTTTAGAAAAAATGGGAACTAATCAAGATTTATTTAATGAAATAATTAACATAGGTCCTGATGAAGAATCCATAACTATAAACGAGTTAGCATCATTATGTTCAAATGAAACAGGTTTGAATGAAGATCCAATATATTATAGTAGTGGAAGACCTCAAGAAGTTAAACATGCAACTTGTTCTTCAGACAAAGCAAGAAAATTTCTTAATTATAAAACTACAACAACAGTAAAGGAGGCAGTTAAAAAAACAGCTGATTGGATTAGAAAAAATCCTAAGCCTTTCAAATATCATTTACCTTTAGAAATAATTAATGATAAAACACCTAAAACATGGACAGAAAAAAGAATATGATAAGTATATGTACTCCTTCAAGAGGAAGACCAGAAAAATGTGCAGCTATGATAGAAAGTATGCAAGATACAAGAACATCACTTAATGAATTAGAATTTAATATCTATTTAAATTACGATGATGAGACTCTTCCTAAATATAGAGAACTTATTGACAGTAAGCATTTAACAATAGGTAGTAATTATTATTCTAATCATGGATGGAATATGATGGCTCAGAAAGCTAATGGTCATTTAATTTTTATGCAAGGAGATGCTGAGATTATGATGACAAAAAGCTGGGACGAAATTGCAGAAGATGAAGCATTAAATTTTCCTAAAAGAATTGGAATTTTAGTTCCCAGTGATGGAAGAGGAAAAGGGGGAGCTCCTCACTTTATTGTTACTAGACAATGGTATGAGTTATTAGGATACATGACTAATCCTGTATTTTTACATTGGTATGTAGATACATACGCTGTTGAATTAGCTAAAGCAGCAGGTGTTTTAAAACGAATAAATATTACTAATAAAGCTAAAAAAATAGTAGATGACAATACTGCAAAACTGTCTAGAGAAAACAAAGTTACTCATAGAGATGGATTAGTCATGCAATGGGCTAGAGAACATTTATTACCTATGGAAAGAGAAAAAATTGAACGAGAAATCAATAGATAAAAACTTATTAGATACAATAAGAGAAAGCACTTACGTTGAACATGCAACAGGACATGATCATAAAACTTTCGAATATGATAAAATGGAAGAAATTTTTCAAGATATATACAAAACAAATAGATGGAGAAAAGCAGATGGAGCAGGATCAGGTTCAATACCTGATAATGCAAAACAATGGTTAAAGATATTATTTAGACATGTTAACAAATTTAATGTAGAAGAAATACATGATTTTGGTTGTGGTCCATATTATCTATATAAAGATTTGAATTGGCCTCAAAGTCTAAGATACAGAGGTTATGACATTAGCGAAATAGCTTTAGAAAGAGCAGATCTCAATTGTATAAATCCTAAAGCAATATTTGAAAAAATTGAACATTATGATAATCTTCCTGGTGGAAATAAAAATACATTATTAATAGTTAAAGAAGTATTACAACATTGGCCTGATGAGTTAAGAGTAAAATTTCTTGACAATGTAACTAAAAAATATAAATGGATTTTAATACAAGGTGCTGCAAATAGTACTGTTCCTCCAAACTATAAAAACGGACTTTGTTTTTTTGAAAGTTATCCTCATGAACAAAATGCTAATAGCGAAGTAGGAATTTGGAAATTTAATAATGATCCTGAAGACAGTATACTTACATAGAAAAGATAAATCCAATCCAGGAGATTGGTATTGTTCACCATATCATTATCATCCAGAAGATCCAAAGTATATAAAGATAATTGATATTAATGAGATCGAACCTCAAAAATTAAGATGTGAAAGATTTATCGTTGGTGGTGGAGGTTTATTGTCTAGTGATGCATGGGTAAATAAAATATGGGAATGGTCAAAAAAGATAAAAGCTAAAAGAAAAATTATTTGGGGAACAGGAATTGACGAAGAATTTTTTGATCATCCATTGCTTTTAGAATTTGATTTAATTGGAGTAAGACAACAAAATACACCTTTCCAATATGTTCCATGTGTATCATGCCTTCATCCTATATTTGATACTAAAAAACCAAGTAATTCTAAAATATTACCACTAGCACATCCTAAGACGTTAAAAATTGGTGGTGGAGCTAAGACAAAAAGATTCATTCAAGGTCAACATTCAACTAACATGAAAACACTTGATTTTATTGTTAACCAAATAAAACTTCATGATAAAATATTAACAGCTTCATATCATGTATGGTATTGGGGTAAACTGTTAGGTAAAAATGTTAAGATAGATTATGAAACAAATTTTAGAAAACCATTAAAAGAAAAATTTTTTACGTTACCTAATATAATAAGTCTAGAACATTGTAGGAATCTAAATTATGAATTTGCGAGTAAAGTATGGCTTTGACAATACAAGAAATTAATTTTCAAGAGTGTGTTAAATATTGGAAAGAAGTAAATCATTTCAATGATCCCAATAAAATTTATAACGAAAATGTTAAAAAACTTGGACCATTCAAACAAACAATTGAAAATCCAAAATTTAAATGTTATGGTTTGTTTGATGATTATTTAATTGGTGTAACTCAGTTAATTGAATGGGATATATCTACAATTCGTTTCCGTACTATAAACATACGTAAAGAATGGAGACAAAAAGAACTAGGTGCTTTCTTGTTACAAGAAGCATATGAGAAGGATTGGTCTAATTATTTAAAAATGTTTGGGTGGATGAATTTAAAAAAAATAGATTGGGCATTAAAATTTGGATTTAAAATAATTGAAAATTCAGAACATGATAATCACGTTGGTATAATTAAGGAAATGTAATTTTATAATGGATAATAAAGTAAATGTTGTTTGTGTCAATTGGGGAACCAAATATGGAGCCGATTATACACATAGGTTATATAACATGGTAAAAAGAAATACAACTAAAAAATTTGACTTTTATGTATTGACTGATATGGTTGATTTGTATCCTAAATACAAAGTTGTTGAATTAAATACTGATGAAGTTGGTTGGTGGAATAAACTACAGCTTTTTAAAAAAGGAGTACTTCCAGATGGGGAATACCTATACTTTGATTTGGACGTTGTTATTGTTGACAATATTGATTGCTTTTTTGATCATAAACCCTTTGCTGTTATTAGGGATTTTATCAGGCCTGACAACGGTCTTCTCCCCGGAAGGGAATATAATTCCTCTGCTATGAGATTTAATACATCAAATAGCACCGGTATATATGATTATTATATGAAAAATTATAAAACATGGCATGATTATCAAAAACAAATACATTTCTTTGGAGATCAAAATGTTATATCGAGTTATGTTAATTACTATCCTAATTTTCTTAATGTGTTTCCAGACGAGTGGTTGTGGTCATATAAAAAAGGAAGAGAGAGAGGTAAACATGCTGGAGACAGGAGTAAAATGTTTGGGACATCTATTCCTCCAGGAGGTAAAGTGTGCGTATTCCATGGAAATCCCAATCCAACAGAAGTGAGTGAAGAATGGATCAAGAAAAATTATTTATAAGAAGAACAACATCAACAGAAACTAAAGAAGGCCTTCAGCAATCTAACATAAATGTTTTTATATACGATTCTATCGAAATTGCTTGGACTTACTTTGCTGAGATAATGAACATTGAAGAATGGAACAAGTTATTAGATAAAGGTGAAGGTTTTTATAAAGTAGAAGGAGAAGGTTATGTCAACTACATCTTCATCGAAACCAGAAAGGTTTCAGTATAGAATATATCCAAGCTTGTATGCTAATAATAGTTGGTACATATATAGAATTGATATAAAAGGAAGTTATGATTTGATAGGTCCTTATATGAATGAAAACGAAGCACAAGTAGATCTTAGAAATTTAGAAAGAGGAGAATTAAATGGCAGGAGTTAAAAATCCAAGTACAAGAATGAAATGTTTAAGGTGGTTGTCAGATCATTATGGATGGAAAACTGGATTAGAATTAGGAGTAAAGATTGGCGAGACAACTTTTCATCTAATGAAAAATACTGATTTACACATGACAGTTGTAGATGCTTGGGAAGTTCAAAACGATAACCCCGATTATCATTGGCAATATAATGAAAAACCTAAATGGTCAGGGGGAGATCAATTTGTTCCTTGGGATCACAATGCTAATGAACAAAAGTTTAGAGATAGCGCTAAAGAATGGAAAGACAGAATAAAAATCATTAAAGGTAGATCGTTAAGTGTTATTGATCAGATACCAGACAAAAGCATGGACTTTATTTTTCATGATTCTGATCATTCTTATCCATTTGTAAAAAATGAGATAGAATCTTTTAGATGTAAATTAAAAGATGGTGGAGTAATTTGTGGTGATGATATTACTTGGCAACCTGTTAAACAAAGTGTTGAAGAAGTTTTTGGATCAACATGGAAAAGAATGGGTAAAAATGTTTGGTATCATAAAACATAAAAAAAGTTAGTTGGGTCTAACTTTAATTCAGATATCTACTATAACATTATAAACCAATAAGAAGAGGAGTTATCTTATGACAGAATTTACACAAGGTATATTTGAATTATTAAAAAAAGTTGTCGCTGGCAGTAGTGTTATGTTAGCAGTTGTATATACACTTGGTCATATAGTAATTGCAATGACAGTTGTAAGCCTTATGACAGGAGCTAGTATATGGGAAGCTGGAGCAGTTGCTTTAGTTGAACCATCAATAAACGGTGTATGGTTTTATATTTTACACATGGCTTATAAAAAATTTAATAAGAAATAATGAAATTTGTAATAATAGCTGTCGTATATTTAACATCTGTTGAAAATAACATACAAGTTATATTAAACACATCGAGAATTTACGACAGTAGACAATTATGTATTAATTATCTTATTAAAAATACAGAATCTTTGGGTGGTCAAATTCATAGAATTTTTAATAATATAAACAATATTGAATTATCATGCGTAACCAAAAAAAAAGCACTAGAGTTTAAATTATTAAATGACAACAAAAAATTTAAAAACACTTCTTATACAAATTGATATAAGTCCAGAATATTACAACAAGTTTGTTGAAACAAGAACAACAGCTACGGTAAACATTTTAAATGAAAGAAATGAAAAAGTTAAAACAAATTCTGTTTTGTTTAACGGAGGAGCTGCACAAAGATTTGGGTGGCATTATATATTAGATAGTACTCCAAAAACAAAACATTATTCTCCTTGTTTTGAAATACTAAAAATTTTCAGAGATGATAGTTATTTAGAATACGATAGAATTTTATATTTAGATACTGACACATATTATTATCCAGACTCACCTAATATTTTAGAATATTATCCAGAAGAAGGTTTTCATGCTGTAAGTAGAATGGGTAAAATATTTGATTCAGGTAAAGAACCAGATCACTTAGCTAGATTAAACAAAAAACATTTAATAGAAAAATATAAACAAAATTATTTTAATTCTGGTGTACTTTTATTGGACAGAAACACTATAATAAAAATGAGACCTTTCTTAACTCATGAGGCAATTGAATATAGTTTAGAAAAAAGAGGTCTTTGGTCTGATGATCAATCTGCTATTAATATAGCAGCATATGAATCTGGAGTTAAAATTAATCCAATGCACGAGTATTGGAATCAAATGGATAAAAGATTTAAAGAAGGTTATATTGTTCATTTAAAAGGCAGTATAAAGAACAGAGAAAACGTTTTTGATAAAAGAGCAGAGGAGTATTTAGATGCCGTTTCCAGCAGTCATTGAAGTAGAAAAAGATGGAAAAGAAAAAGCATATGATGTTTATACAAGATTAGCAAAAGATAGAATTTTATTCTTAAATGGTGTTGTAGAAGAAAATATGGCTAATCATATTGTAGCTACGTTGTTGTTTTTAGAATCACAAAATCCAAAAGCACCTATTAATATGTATGTAAATTCACCAGGAGGATCTGTTGTAGCAGGAATGGCTATATATGATATAATGATGTATATACAGTCACCTATTACTACAATTGTAACAGGACAAGCAGCTTCAATGGGTTCTTTATTAGCTACAGCAGGTTCTAGAAGATTAGTAACTCAGAACAGTAGACATATGATACATCAACCATTAGGAGGAGCTTCAGGTCAAGCTACAGATGTAGAAATACAAGTGAAGGAACTTATAAGATGGAAGACTGTGTTAACTGGAATTTACGAAAAGCATACTAAACATCCTTATAGTAAATTAGAAGCAGACATGGAAAGAGATAATTTTATGACAGCAGAAGAAGCTGTGAAATATAATTTAGCAGATGAGGTAGTTTATGAACGTAACGTTGATTGATAGTATGGGAGGTGATGTATCTGTTGTAAATGCAGCAAGAGTTTCATTCGCAAAAGAAGTTAAACATTTTAGTGACAAAGATGAAGGTTTGTTAAGATATTTAGCCACACACGACCATTGGACTCCATTTTCACAAGTTACATACCAAGTAAGAATTAAAGCTCCTATATTTGTAGCTAGACAATGGTTTAAACATATGGTAGGAATTACAAGGAACGAAACTAGTAGAAGATATGTATCGGATACACCTGAATTTTGGTCTCCATATCAGTGGAGATTAGCAGCAGATAATAAAAAACAAGGATCTTCAACTGAAGTTTATCCAGATAATGATATAAGTTATGCATATCAAGAAACAATAAGACATACAGAAGATACTTATAAAATGATGTTAGATAAGGGTATATGTCCAGAACAAGCAAGAGCTATTCTTCCTCAATCTATGATGACAGAATGGATAGAAACTGGATCTTTAGCAGCAGCTGCTAGAATTTATAAACTTAGAACAGAAGAACATGCACAGGTTGAAATACAAAAACTATCTGAGTATTTTGGTGAAGAGGTGTCGAGAATAGCTCCTGTTTCGTGGAAATATTTAATAAATAAGACATAATCGTTCACCCTCACGGGCGGAAGTAGGCAATCGCTGAAGGAACGCACCTAACTTTAAAAAGAGGAGGGTGGCAATGACTTACAGACCATATCAATGGAATAAGTTTGTTCAAGCACGTAGACGTGCTTTAGTTCATAAAATACTGAACTATCGCATAATGTCTAAATGCACATGTAAACAAACTGCTTAGTTCGATTAAAATATAAAGATAAAAAGGTCCAATTAATTGGACCTTTTTTTGTATTTAGCTGTTGACTTTAGTTCTAAATGTGTGATAATGAATCATAGTTAGAAATTAAGGAGATAAAATGTATAATTATAATAAAATCATCGATCAAATTGAGTTAATGAGCAGTGAAGATAAAGTTGAGTTTGTTAACAAGTTATGTGATAGAAATCCTAATGTAGCTTTCACATTAGCTAATTCTATTGAAGTTACAATGATGGATAAAGTTTTTCTAGAAAATGAAAAAAAAGTTCAGAAAGTTATAAAATAACTGTTGACTTTAGTCTGTAATGTGGTATTATAAACATAATGAGAAATTAAGGAGAGATAAAAAATGACATAGCGATAGTAAAGGATGAGAGACTGAATAAGGGAGACCATTTAATAAGGTCGACAGTCTCAGAGGTTTACAAGTCTGGTTGGGCTCAAGGAACCATTATCCTACCATAAAAGCAACCTGCTTCTACCGCTGAGGGGTATACCTAGGTAGAAGTAATTGTTAGAGAGCCCCTCATTTTTTTATATAGGAGATAAAATGAAATTAAAAGTAGGTCAAAAAGTATTTGGTAAATTTGGTGAAGCTAAGATCAAAAGAATTGAGTTATGTGAATCAGTTGGTGATAAAGAAGGTATCTCAGTTCAAGAAGTTTGGTATAACTTAGTTGATAAATGTGTCTTTGATATGGACAATGGTCATTTTGAATATGGTTTAGATCTAGATTACATTCCGTTCTAAAAAAAGTTGTATTAACAAAAACTTTTTTAAAAAAGTTACTATAATAATAACATAATAAAAACATTGAGAGGTATATTATGGCACACGAATTAGAAATTATTGATGGAAACGCTCAAATGGCTTATGTTGGACAAAAGCCATGGCATAGATTAGGAACTGAAGTTAAAGAAGGAATTATGCCTTTAGAAATGATGGATGTTGCAGGTCTCAATTGGGAAGTAGAAAAAAAAGATCTTTCTTTTATGAATAGAGAAGGTGAAAGAGTAAGAATTCCTAATAAAAAAGTTCTAACTAGAAAATCTGATGATAAAATTTTAGATATAGTTGGAGACGAATGGGTTCCTGTACAGAATAAAACTGCTTTTGAATTTTTTGAGCAGTTCTGTGAAGAAGGTTCAATTAAAATGCATACTGCAGGTTCACTTATGGGTGGAAAAAAAGTATGGGCTTTAGGAAAAATTGATTCTTCATTTGAATTGTTTGGTGGAGATAAGATACAAGGTTATCTTTTATTTTCTAATCCTCATCAATTTGGACAATCTGTAGATGTAAGATTTACACCAATAAGAGTTGTGTGTAACAATACATTGACATTATCTTTAGGTTCCAAAGTAGAAAATTTTGCTAGAATTACTCATAGAAAAGAATTTGAGCCAGAAATGGTAAAAAAGATTCTTGGATTAGCTACAGAAAAAATGGATGAATATAAATCCGTAGCTGAAAAATTGGGTTCTGTACAAGCTGAAGATAAACAATTTAAAGAATTCTTAGGTAAAATATTTGGTGAATCTAAGAAAGATGAGATGTTAACAAGAACAGCTCAATTAGCATATGATGCTTTTGATAAACAACCTGGTGTTGAATATGCAACAGGATCTTGGTGGCAAGCATTGAACGCTGTTACATATGTAACAGACCATAGAGTTGGAAATAGTGACGAAACTAGACTAAACAGTATGTGGTATGGTGCTAATAAAAATAAAAAAATAAATGCAGTAAAGTTAGCTTTAGAATACGCTAATGCATAATATTGATAAAATATCTTGGACAGAAATAAACGACCTTCAAATGAAGGTCGTTTTAGATATCTATAAAAGTAAATGGATTCCGGATTATATTGTAGGAATTGTAAGAGGAGGAGCTATTCCTGGAATTATGATTTCACATACAATGGATATTCCATTTATTCCTTTAGATATTAGACTTAGAGACAAAGTATGTAATAATGATAAAAATTGGAATCACTTTGCTTCTAATGTTGATACTTCAAAAAAATATCTTTTTGTTGATGATATAAATGATGTGGGAGATACGTTTAAGCTTATTCTTGAAAAATGGTATAAAGATTTAAATGTCTCTTTCAATGATACAAATAAAATCTGTACTCTATACGAAAGATCTTCGTCTAAAATAGAATCAGATTATGTTGGAAAATTATACTACGAAGAAGATTGGTTACTTTTTCCATGGGAGAACGAATATGCGAATTGAAAACGAAGTTAAATTAAATTTTGACGATGTACTTCTAAGACCTAAAAGAAGTACATTAAAAACAAGGTCACAAGTAAATTTAGAAAGATCATATACATTTCTTAATAGCAATGCTAAATGGAAAGGCATTCCCATAATAGCTTCTAATATGGATACAACAGGTACTATTGAAGTAAGTAAAGTATTAGATAAATTTAAAATGTTAACATTTTTACATAAACATTATGATATTGATAGTTTGTATAATTTATTCTTTACTAAGCCAAGAGTAAATATTGGTTATTCAACAGGGATAACTGATTTAGACATTCAAAAATGGAAAATGTTAAAAGGTAAATTACCTAAAAACACTATTAAATGGCTTAATATAGATGTTGCAAATGGATATACAGAAAGATTTGTTTCGTTTATAAAAAGATTAAGAGAAGCTAATCCTGATACTATTATTGTAGCTGGTAATGTATGTACAGCTGAACAAACACAAGAATTGTTACTTGCTGGTGCAGATATAATAAAAATTGGAATAGGTCCAGGAAGTGTGTGTACTACTAGAATACAAACAGGTGTAGGTTATCCACAGCTATCTGCTATTATAGAATGTTCTGATGCTGCTAATGGTATTGGAGGGCATATAATAGGCGATGGAGGATGTACAACGTCAGGTGATGTAGCAAAAGCCTTTGGTGGAGGTGCTCACTTTATAATGTTAGGTGGAATGTTAGCTGGTCATAAAGAATCTGGTGGTGATCTTAAAAACATCGACGGTAAAATGGTTAAAGAATTTTATGGTATGTCTTCTATGAAAGCTCAAGAAAAATATAATGAAGGTTTAGCTCATTATAAAGCTTCAGAAGGAAAAATAGTTTCAATAGATTTTAAAGGACCTTTGACACCAACTGTACAACAATTATTAGGTGGTATAAGATCTTCATGTACTTATATTGGAGCTTCTTCTTTAAAAGAGATGGGAAAGTGTGCAACTTTCATAAGATGTAACAGCACACATAATAAAATTTATAAATAAGCTAACCAGGTAGCCCCTGTAGATAAAACAGCAATATATTTTTATACATATAATATCTGGGGACTAACATGACTTACTATGAAACACTTTTTATAACTTCTCTTGTATCTGTTGTAGGCTTTATTGCATGGAGAGTATACATGATTGAGACTAAACACTTAAATCAAATTCAAAATTCAATAATTGAAATTAAAACAGATTTGAAATGGTTAGTTGCTTTTCATGAAGATGAAAATAATTACAAAGCAAAGAAAACAAAATCAAATAAAAAGAATAAATAGTATATAAAAAGATTCGCAAGTTGGGATAAGGCGCCAACATGTACGTCCAGGTTTTACCCGGACGTTTTTTTTTGTTTAAAATTCTTATTTAAAAAAAATTTTAGTTTTCCCTATAATAACTTTGAAGGGAAATTATTATGCCAAAATATGATAAAGATAAACTTGCGAAAGAAATTATGGGTGAAAGAAAACCTATAAAAATAAAACGTAAAAGAAAGCCTATGTCACCCGAACAAAAAGAAGCTGCTGTTGAAAGATTGAAAAAAGCAAGAGAGCTTCGACTTGAAAAAAATGGTCCACCTAAAAATAAAACTTATCATTCGACAGTATACAATAGTGAATTAGTTGAACTCAAAGAAGTTTTGAGTTGGTTAAAGAATGCTAAAGAACAGGCTTCTTCTTACAAACAATCAATGAAATTAGGTTTATCTGATAGTAAACAAAGATCAAAGAATACCACAATGTTTAATTTGTGGGAAGGATATGCTGCTGACATAAATTGGTATTTGAGAACTGGTGATTGGATAAGCGATTATTTTGGTGAATATATGGGACAGAAGACAAAGTGGCGTGTTGTTGCAGCTGGTAAAACTAGTGAATTTATGGAAGGCGATACGTGGAATATAGATTCTTTGAAAAAAATTGACGATACTCCTATAACAAAGAAAAGAAGATTTAAAAGGAAAAGAAATGAAACTGAGTAAAACAACTTTAGCTACACTAAAGAATTTTTCTACTATTAACCAATCGATTGTAATCAAACCTGGTAATACTTTAGAAACAATTAGTAATGTTAAAGATATATATGCAAATAGTACAATTGAAGAAAACTTTGATAAACAAGTGTGTATATATGATTTAAATGAATTTTTAGGAGTTATATCTTTATTTGAAGATCCTGATTTAGAATTAGGTGACGAATGTATGACCTTAAAACAAGGTAAAATAACTCAGAAATATTATTATGCTGATCCTACAGTTGTAACATCACCACCAGACAAAGGAGTAACTTTACCAAGCGAAGAAGTTCATATGAATTTAGATAGAAATACATTGTCTATGATTGTAAGAGCTTGTAGTATCAATAATGCTACAGACGTGACATTTAGTAATAAAGGTATACTAGCTCATGATAAATCTATACCTAATAGCAATGTGTTTAGTGTAGATATACCAGAAACATCAGATGTGTATGATTTATCTATATCGGTTGATAAATTAAAGATGGTACCTGATGATTATAAAATTGCTATATGTACTAAAGGATTAGTTAAGTTTGAAGGAAATTACATTACCTATTATGTAGCTTTACAACCAGAGGGTAATTATGTCAAAGGATAGTTTAACAGTTGAGGAAAGAGTTAGTTTAGAAGAATCTATTATGGATGCTCATATGGCTGCTGATAAAGTGTTAACATCAGGAAAAGAAGTTCATCATAGGTTACTAGATCTTACAGTTAAAGATGCACTAGAATATATAACAAAATATAAAAATAAACTTAAAGATGACAAGAAGGCTGAAAATTATAAACTTCATATGTTAGTACCTTTACAATTACACTTAATGTTAGATCAAGATAGGGATATGAAAAATGTCAAAAAAACATAAATTAGATTTGATAGGCCGTTGGGCTAAAGAAAATAATATAAGTAAGTGGATGATGTTTCATCCAGAAGAAACATATAAGAAAAAAGATTTTCAGCAAAAAAGCTATAACAACAAAAAGAGAAATAACAAGTATGATAACTGAACAATTTATATGGGCTGAAAAGTATAGACCTGAAAAGATAAGTGATATAATTTTACCTAGTAACTTGAAAAAAACTTTTGAGAACTTAATTCATAAAGGCGAAGTAACTAATTTATTATTTTCTGGTTCTGCTGGAACAGGTAAGACTACTGTAGCTAAAGCATTGTGTAAAGAACTAGGATGTGACTATATAGTTGTTAATGGTTCTGATGAAGGAAGATCTATAGACGTTTTAAGAGATAAGATTAAAAAGTTTGTTAGTACAACTTCAATGAAAGATAAACCTAAAGTAGTAATAATTGATGAAGCTGATTATCTTGGTTTAGCTGTACAGCCTGCTCTTAGAAATTTTATAGAAGAATTTTCAAAGAATAGTAGATTTATATTAACTTGTAACTTTAAACATAAAATTATTGCTCCGTTACATTCAAGATGTTCTGTTATTGATTTTGGTGTTGGTGCTGATGAAAAACATGTAATGATGTCTGACATAGCAAGAAGAATGTTTAAGATATTAACTCTTGAAGGAATAGAGTTTAATAAACCTAGTGTACTTGAAATTGTTCAAAGATTCTATCCAGATACAAGAAGAATTATTAATGAATTGCAGAGATATAGTCAAGTAAACAATAACATTGATAGTGGAATAATATCTATTGTTAATACAAATAAAGTAAAAACTTTAATTAATTTTATGAAGAAAAGTGATTTTAAATCTTGTAGACAATGGATTGCTGACAATCCAGATACAGATCAATTGTTCAATGATTTGTATACTAATATTGTTGAATATATAAACGAAGAATCTATACCAACTCTAATTCTTTGTATGAGTGACTATCAACATAAAGCTGCTTTTGTTACTAATCAAGAAATCAACTTAGCAGCTTTTGTTATTGAAGTTATTAAAGGTGTAAAATGGAAATAGATCTATTTGGTAATATAATTACTAGACCTATTGAATATAATACTGAGGAACAAAAAGTAAATCCTTTTATTTTTCTTAAATCTATATCGAATAAACAAAAACCTAATGATTTAAATGGTTTTAACAAATACCTAACTAATCTAGCTATGTCACAAAGAAGTGATACAATATTGTATGCTAATGAGGTAAATAGAGATATTAACATATCTGATCAGATGGTATTTGATTTCTATTTTCATGGTTTACCTAAGAAAAATTATTGGTCTATGTGGGCTAAAAATGTTGTTTCAGAATACAACGAATGTGTAAAAGAATACTTTAAAGTGTCTAGTAAAGTTGCTAGCCAATATGAAAAGTTAATAAAAGAAAAAGATAAGAAGTTAATACTTGAGTGGTTTCAAAAACGTGAAGGAGGAAAACAATAATGGGTATATTAGTCTTAGTGATGTCAATGTTTAGCATTGATAATGAAAAGTTTATTAATACTATGAATGATCAAATGAAAAATGGATACGAATGGAAGTTTGTAGGCAAACAAGCCGTAGATAAAAATGTTCCGTCAATATCTATAAAAGCTCCTAATGATGAAGAATATGTTTTTTTTAAACTAGACAAATAAAAATTTATAAATAACCTAGCAAATTAAATTATTGTGTTAGGTTATGATAGAGAATTTATTAGAAATAAAATTAGGCGATCGCGATAATTTCCTAAAAATTATTGAGACATTATCAAGAATTGGTATGGAAAGTTCCAACAATAAACTTGTTCAATCGTGTCACGTTCTTCACAAAAGAGGTCAATATTTTATCTGCCATTACAGAGAATTGTTTATATTAGATGGATACCAAAGAGATTTGACTCCTGATGATATAAAAAGAAGAAATGGTATTACAAAATTATTAGAACAATGGAATCTATGCACTGTTGTAGATAAAGATAAATTAGAACCATCTTCTCTTTCAAGAGTTAAAGTTATTCCTTTCAAAGAAAAAAGTAAATGGACTCTCAAACAAAATTATACAATTGGTAAAAATAAAACAAAATAACTCTATAATAGTTATATGAGTAGATATTATACAAATGTGAATAGATGGGGTAATACCCTTTTCGTAAGAGGTCTTGAGGATGGAAAAGAGTTTAGACATAAACTCAAATACGGTCCTACATTATACCTCGAATCAAATAAAAATACTGGTGTTACATCTATATATGGTAATTGGTTGAAGCCAACCCAATTCGACACGATGACAGACGCTAATAACTTCGTTAAAGACCATCCAAACTTAAAAGTATATGGTTTTCCTTTATTTCATTCAACATATATAAATGAAACTTTTCCTAATGCTGACAAGCTATGGAAAAGAGAACAGATAAGAACTTTTAATATAGATATTGAGGTAACTTCTAATGAAGGTTTTCCTACTGCTGATGCTGCAGCATATCCTGTAACTGCTATTTGTATATATGACAATATAATAGATAAGTTTGTATGTTTTGGAGATAACGATTGGTCTTCTGAAAAATCTGAATTAAGTAAAGATCAACTTGAAAAAGTTGTTTATATTAAATGTAAATCTGAACAAGATCTGTTAAGTAAGTTTGTAAAATTTTGGTCTACTAATTTTCCTGATGTTGTAACAGGTTGGAATGTTGCTGGTTTCGATATGCCATACTTGTTTAACAGATTGAATAATTTAGGTATGGATCCTAATAAATTATCTCCATGGAATAGAAGTGACATAAGAGAGATTAACATTAAAAAGGAAAACAATCAAAGTCTTAGAATAAAAGAAGTTTCTATTAAAGGTGTATCTGTAATAGATTATATCTTATTATATAGAAAAAACTTTACACAGGAATCTTATAGATTAGATTGGGTTGCTTATCTTGAACTAGGCCAAAGAAAATTAGATCATAGCGAAGTGACAGGCTTGCATACGTTGTATTATACTAATTATCAAAAGTTTATTGATTATAATATACAAGATGTGAACCTAGTTAAAATGTTAGATGATAAACTTGGTTTAATTGATGCTCAGTTAGCTATTGCTTATAAGTCTTGCATGAACTTTGATGAAGTAGGTTCACCGGTAAGATCGTGGGATTCCTTGATTAATAATGAACTTAATAAACAAAATATGCAACCTCATTTCAGTATTGAAATGAAAGAAAAAACATCTCAGATTCCTGGAGGTTATGTAAAAGAACCTCTTTGTGGAAAGCATGGATGGGTATTATCCTTTGATGTGAATTCTCTCTATCCTCATTTGATTATGCAGTATAATATCTCTCCTGAAACTATAATTAACAAATCTAAAGTATGGCCTGATATTAGTCCAGAAGCAAGAATAAAAAAGTTTCTTGATAGAGAACCTTTACCAGAAGAAAGTAAGAATTATATTGTTGCAGGTTCTGGTTGGATGTTTAGTAAAGAAAAAGAAGGTATTATTCCTAAACTAATGAGAACTTTGTATGAGGAAAGATTACGTTATAAAGACTCTATGTTGAAAAAGCAAAGAGAAGGTAAGGAATATTCCTATGATAAAAACAATCAACAAGTAAGAAAGATTTTGTTGAATAGTGGTTATGGTGCTATAACTAATAAATTTTATAGATGGTACGATCAAAGACTAGGTGAATCGATTACTTTATCAGGTCAATTTATTATACAAGAAGCTGAAAAGAATCTAAATGCATATATGAATAAACTATTGAAGACAGACAATAAAGATTATATATTAGCTATTGATACTGATTCTAATTATCTAAATATACAACCTTTAGTAGATAAGTTTTTTAGTGATAAGACTAAAGAAGAAGTAATTGATATCTTGAATAAAATTGCTGAGGAACAACTCGATAAAGTATTAGAAGAAGGATATGTAGGTGTTTCTAAGTATCAAAATACTCTAGGCCAGAAAATGATTATGAAGCGTGAATGTATTGCTGACTCAGCTTTTTGGACTGCTAAGAAAAGATATGCTATGTCTGTTTGGGATACTGAAGGATTTAGACATAAAGAACCTAAGATAAAAATTCAAGGTTTAGAAGCTATAAGATCTTCTACACCTCAGATAATGAGAGATAAGTTAATGAAAATGATTACACTTACTCTTAATGAAGACGAAGAAACATTACAAAAATATATTGCAGAAGTAAAAGAAGAATATATGAAAATGGTTCCTCAAGAAATTGCTTTTCCTAGAACAATGAATAACATTTCAGAGTATACTTTGAGCGATGGATACATGAAAGGTACACCACCTCATGTCAAAGGAGCTATTGCTTTTAATAGATTGCTTGTTAATAAAGAATTAACTAATCAATGGGAAACTATTAAAGATGGTGAAAAAGGTAGGTTTGTTTATTTAAGAGAACCTAACAATGTAGGAACTCATGTTATATCGTTCATGACTTCGTTACCTGAAGAAATTGATATAGATCAATACATAGATAGAGAGAAAATGTTTGAAAAGACCGTTGCTGATCCGTTTAAACACATTTTAGACCCTATTGGTTGGTCAACAAAGAAAATAGCTACACTAATTGATTTCTTTTCATAATAAATAATGATATGGAGAATTATTATGATTACTGATAAGATTTTATCTAAGTTTAAAAATATAACCGAATGGACATTATTTCTTAATGAAAGAATTAATGATGGTCACGAAATATCTAAAGGCAAATTAGGTGGCGAAAGATCAAAATTTCAAAAAGAAAAAGATCTTGAAAAGAAAAGAATAGACCTTAAAAGAAGAGGATATTCTGAAGCTAAAGATGAAAAAAAAGAAAAAGCTAAATCACATGATAGAAATACAAAAACTAAAGAAGTTCATGTTAAAAAATCAGCAAACGGAGCTGAAACACATAAGACAATAGAAAAAGAACCAATGCCTGATCAGGATATGGATCAAGAACAAGATCAAGAACAACAAATGCCACCACCACCACCTCCTGTTCAACCACAACCAGGATCACAAGTTAAAATAGGAAGAAAAGATGCTAATCAGAAAATAGACCCAGCAGCTATTCCTATTGAAGTTGGTAAAAATACTAAAGAACAAAAAGTTGATTTAAAACCTAAAGTCATCGTAAAAGCTGACACAGATTATGGCGTAAACAAAAACTAGATGGAATTAAACGGTAGTACATTAGAATACTTTGCTGCTAAAAATTATAAGAATCCTTTCTGTCATTCTAAAGAAGAATTTATAGAAGATTTAAATAGATTTAAATTAGCAAAAAAGTTAGCTAAGAAAATTAATACTGATAAGACTAAAAATATAAGATTGTTAGTTAATCACGTAATATGTTTTACTAATAACTTTGAACTTCAAGCTGCAAAAAGAATTTTATTTTATTTTGCAACAGATGTAGAAAAACAAGTTTTTAGAACAGTATTGACATATCTTAGTTTAATGGATAAACAAGAACTCAATGAAATTTCTCATTGTTTAACAACTGCTAAGTTACTAAAGGATATGGACAATGGCTCCAGTTAATTATATTGATGCAGCTATAATTTTTAGAATATTAATGAAGTTAGTGACTCCGTTTGACAAAACTAAAGCTTTCGAACTTGGTTTAGTTGATGCTAAAGGTAAATCTCTTAAAAAAGCAAAAACGTCTGATGAAAAAGCAGCTATGACTCTTGTAGATAGAATGGTTTTTAATTTAAAAAGATTGTTAGGTTCTATTCCAGGAGGAAAAACAAGGTTAGCTTCATACATTGCAGCTCTAGCTTTATTAAAAGAACATGTACAAACAACATACAATAAACCTACAGCTGATATGTTAATTGAAAAGCTTGAAGAAAAGAAAATTATACCTTCTATTGGTCATGATATAGGAACCCCAGAAGGTTATCTATCTGCAATGGAAGAAGCAATTATGGCTGAAATGAATTCAGGAGCTAGTATAGGAGGATCATTAGGTCCTGCAAACACAAACGCTCAAGCAAATGCAACAGGTTTAGCTGGCCCAACAGGCCCAATTCCATCTAAAAGAAAAAAAACACAGTCTATGACTAAAATTCTTCGAAGAATCTAGTATAACAACTAAGTGTTAAATGTTAATAAAATTAAATGTCCTTATTGTGAGTCTAATGCTTTTGTATATAATCTTTTAGATACCAAAAGATTTTTGTGCCATTCGTGTCAAAGGGATCAATTATATGAAAGGGTGTTAGAACATGACAGTTTTCGGTCTGATAAGTTATATAATCTTATCGATGGGTATAGCGGGATTGATATCAAAGAAGGTATCAACTATAATTCTATCTTACAGTATTGTGAAAAGTTATCTGAGCTTCCTAATAGCCATCTCAGTGTTAAGTATGTACGGAATCGCAGGATTCATCATCAGTTGGATATGGACCTCTTTTACACTGAGGACCTTGGAGAAATTGCTAATAAAGCAGGATATAATCTTAATAGACAAGACAAAGAACCAAGGTTAATAATACCAATAAGAGATAAAGAAAATAAATTATATGGATTACAAGCTAGAAGTCTGAAAGATAAATCTGAATATAGGTATATAACTTTATATTTTAATAAAAAAGAAAGATTATACGGTTTGAACAAAGTTGATGTTACTAAACCTTTTAATATATGTGAAGGTCCTATCGATAGTTTTTTTATAGAAAAATGTATTGCGTTATGTGGTTCAAATGATTTAGATAATAAATACTCTACACTTGCAACAGTTATTTTAGATAACGAGCCTCGCAATGTGCAAATAGTTAATAAGATGTTAAAGTATGTTGAAAGAGGTTTTCGTATTGTTGTATGGCCTGATAATATTAAACAAAAAGATATAAACGATATGGTAATGTCTGATTTAGACGTTAATAATATTGTATTGAAAAATGTATACGAGAAATTACAAGCAAAAGTTAAGATTAATAATTGGAAGAAGTGCTGATGAGATATAAAGGAATAAAATTAAATTTAAAGAGAGACGAGTTATTAACTGACTATTCAATTTCGCTGTTGAAAGAATTTTATATGAAGGGCAATGAGAAGTCACCTCAAGAATGTTTTGGTAGAGCTTCAGTTGCATGGTCAAATTTTAAAGGTGTTAAAGACGAAGCTTTAGCACAAAGATTGTATGATTATGTTAGTAAAAAATGGTTTTTATTTGCTTCTCCAGTATTATCAAACGCACCATTTGAAGGAATAAAAACTAGAGGGTTACCAATTTCATGTTTTTTAACTTATGTGCCTGATACTATTGAAGGTTTAATTAGCCATACATCAGAATTAAGATGGTTATCAATATTTGGTGGAGGTATTGGAGGTCATTGGTCTGATGTTAGAACAATATCAGATATAGCTCCAGGTCCTATTCCATTTTTAAGAACTGTTGATGCAGACATGATTGCATATAGACAAGGAAAAACAAGAAAAGGTTCATATGCAGCATATTTAGATATATCACATCCTGACATTATTGAATTTATTAATATTAGAATACCTTCTGGCGATGTACAGAGAAAAGCACTCAATTTACATAACGCAGTTAACATATCAGATGCATTTATGCATGCTGTTTATGAAGATCAACCTTGGAACTTAATTGATCCAAAAGACAATTCTGTAAAGGAAACTATCAATGCAAGAAAATTATGGGAACGATTACTTGAAATTAGATTTAGAACTGGCGAGCCATATATTAATTTTATTGATACTGCAAATAAATCACTTCCTTCATTTTTAAAAGATAAAGGACTAAAGATACATGGATCAAATCTATGTAACGAGATACATCTTCCTACAAGTAATGAAAGAACAGCTGTGTGTTGTTTATCTTCCTTAAATTTAGAATATTATGATGAATGGAAAGGAACAACAATAGTTGAAGATCTCATAACTATGTTAGATAATGTATTAGAATATTTTATTGAAAATGCTCCTGATGATATTTCAAGAGCTAAATTCTCAGCTGAAAGAGAACGGTCTATTGGTTTAGGAGCTATGGGATTTCATTCTTACTTACAAAAGAAAAACGTAGCCTGGGAATCAGAAATGGCAGACATTCACAATACAGTAATGTTTGGTAAAATAAAAGAAAAAGCATATTTACAATCACAAAAATTAGCTGAAGAAAGAGGAGAATATCTTGATGGTATTGGATCTGGCGTTAGAAACGCACACCTTCTTGCAATCGCTCCCAACGCTAGTTCTGGTATCATTCTGTCTACTTCTCCTAGTATTGAACCGTTAAAGGCAAATGCATATACACATAGAACTAGAGGGGGTTCGTTTCTTGTTAAGAACAAATATTTAGAAGAACTTTTAGATAAAAAAGAAATTAATTCAGAAAAAATATGGTCTTCTATTATAACAAATAGAGGATCAGTACAACATCTTGAACAACTAACTAAAGTAGAAAAAGATATTTTTAAAACAGCACAAGAACTTGATCAAGAATGGATTATCAAACATGCAGGAGTCAGACAAAGATTTGTATGTCAAGGACAATCAGTTAATTTATTTTTTCCAGCAGAAGCTGATAAAGGTTATGTAAATAATGTTCATCTTAAAGCATGGGAACATGGATTGAAAGGATTGTACTATTTGAGAACAGAAGCTAAAGCAAGAGCAGAAACAGTTTCTGAAAAAGTAGAAAGAGTAGCTTTAGGTGAAGATAACTCTACAATAATATATGGTAAAGAAGATTGTCCATATTGTACTATGGCTAAGGAAGAACTACAAATGAGAAATATAGATTTTGAATATGTAGATTTAAAATTAGTAGGTAAAACGGCCGCTCAGGTCACAGGAAGAAAAGTTTCTACAGTTCCACAAATATATCTTTATGGAGCATATGTAGGAGGTTACGAAGAGATGATGAATAAATTAAACGGTGCGATTAATCAGGAATCTGATGAAGAGTGCGTAGCTTGCCAAGGATAGGAGAATATTATGGCTTCATATACAGATAAATTAAAAAATCAATTAGACAGAGTGGTTTTACGTGGATCACCTGACAAAGAAACAATAAGATCTTTAGCAGAGATTATCTTTGAGTTAAACGAAAGACTTAACAAGATAGAAAAATCAGTTGTTCTAGATGAAAAAATAAAACAAGAGGACTAATATGACACTTTTAGATGAATCAAAATCATACAAGCCATTTGCATATCCATGGGCTGTAGAACTAACTAAAAAACATGAAGAAGTACATTGGGTCGAGGACGAAGCTGAACTTTCAGAAGATGTTCAAGATTGGAAAACTAAATTAAGCGATCAAGAAAAAGAATTTATTACACATATTCTTAGATTGTTTACACAATCAGATGTACAAGTTGGAGCTAATTATTATGAATTTCTTATTCCAAAGATAAAAAATAATGAAGCAAGAAATATGTTAGGTTCATTTGCTGCAAGAGAAGGTATACATCAAAGAGCATATGCTTTACTTAATGATACATTAGGATTACCTGAAGATGAATTTCATAAATTTTTAGATTATACTGAAATGTCTGAAAAGTTAGAATTCATGCAAGACAACAATGTCAATTCACATACTGGGTTAGCTTTAGCTTTTGCTCAATCAACATTCAACGAAGGAATGTCTTTATTTGCATCATTCGTAATGTTGTTAAACTTTCAAAGGTTTGGTAAAATGAAAGGTATGGGTACAATTGTTGAATGGTCCGTAAGAGATGAGTCAATACATGTTATGGGTAATGCAAAGTTATTTAGAGAATTTTGTGAAGAACATCCTAAGATAGTAACAGATGAACTTAAATCTAAAATATATGAAATGGCTAAAAGTGCTGTAACTTTAGAAGATAAGTTTATCAATCTAGCTTATAAAGGTAACGAAATAGAAGGTTTAGAAAAAAAAGAAGTTAAGCAATATATAAGACATATAGCTGATCGTCGTCTTTTACAATTAGGAATGAAGCCAATTTTCAAAGCTAAAGATAATCCATTACCTTGGTTAGATTGGATTCTAAATGGTACTTCTCATGATAACTTTTTTGAAAAAAGAGTAACTGAGTATTCTGTTGTTGGTTTATCTGGTGAGTGGGGAGCATATAGAAGAAGTGATGCGTGGCATTCAAGAGAAGATAAAAAAAGAGATACAGCTTAATGAACGAGCAGGCTGTATCAAGAATAAGAAGTAGCTTTGAAAATAAAATCAAAGCTACTAAAGTTCAATTATCTCCTTTTCCTTACTTTCAAGTAGAAAATATTTGGCCTGAAGATATATATGATTGCTTTCATACATTTAATCCTTTAGACAAAAGAAAAGGTTTATCAAAACCATGGTTAGAAAAACATTCTAAATCTAATCCTCATTATAAAATAAGAAAACAAATAGATTTATACGAAGTTATAAAAGCACATAAGAAAGATCCAGATGTTCAATTTTGGAAAATAATTCACGAAGCGTTGTTTAAAGACAATTGGTATGCTAAGTTAATAGGTAATCATTTTAAAGAATTTTTCTCTACACAATTTGGACCTCTTTGTGATGATCAAGGATCATGGACAAATAAAGTTGTTCAAGAATGGTTTGTACAAAGACATGATGTTGATTATTTTTTAGGTCCTCATACTGATAGACTAGATAGAGTTTTTACTAATATATTTTCATTACCTAAAGATAAAGGTTTTGAACATTTAGGAACCTCTTTGTGGCAAGCTAAATCAGGTGATTTATCATATGGAGGAAAACATTTTGGATTTAAAGGTTTCGAAAAAGTAGCTCAAATGGCATATCAACCTAATCAACTATTTGTATTTTTTAAATCAAGATGGGCTTTTCACGCTGTTGAAAAATTTCAAGAGATAGATTCTACAAAAAGATATGGGATGCAAATACAAGTATACGAACCTTCAAATGCATTTAGAGATATAAGCGCAACAACAGAAGGTTACGAAACATTATTAGATACGTAGGGAGATGAGTATGATAATAGGAGACTATATAATTGAAGCAGCTAAAAAACAAGCAGAAGGTGAAATAGCAGTTCACAGAGCAAATATAGAAGTTTATAAAGCAATGCCAGCTGGAATAGGTGAACATAGTGATGTTACTGAAGCAGTAATTGCTGAGTTAAATAAATTAGCTGAAGCAGATGATCGTTTAGAAATGATTAATAAATATTTTATAAAATCACAAACATTAAACGAGTAGATATAATGGAATCAAAACCAAAAATATTTGAAAGAAATCCTGACACAGGCCAAGTTAGGTGGAGATTTGTTGGGGAAGACCCAAAAGTTTATGGTTGGCCTAATTATGGAAATCTAATTCCATCTGACGAATATCTTGAGGATTCCAATCTACAGGAATAAAACTATCTAAATATTTAGATCTTAATCTTATGTTTAACATATCATTGATACAATTAGGATCTAATCTATTTTCCCATTGTAATAACAACTCTTGCATTTTAGCTTCATTTTTTTTATTGAATATAGCTATAGTATTTTTTTTAAGTAATGACTTATCAAACTCTAATACTTCTTTCGAAGATCCATAATACTTTGAATATTGCTTTTCGTTTTTTTGTGAGAATCCAATATAATATCTTCCATCAGGAAAATATGTTACGTATACTCTAAATTTCTTCGCTTCTTTCATATTATATTTATATTGAAAAAAAATCTAAAAATCTCCTATAAATATATAGTTAGATGTTGACGACGATAGTTGAACTAACAGTAATGGACCTGGGGGCAGTACCCAGCGCCTCCACCAAAAGGAGTCTTAAATGGATGAAGTAATCCTTTGGGAATATAGAAAAGAATTAGTAAAGTGGATATGTATAAACAATTATTCTCCACGACATGCAAGACTTTTTCTGATGGGGGCGAAATAGGATCGACATGCTGGGAAAAGATTATAAGAGACAAATAACAAATTATGTAAATGGCAAAAAACCATCTACGTTTGCTTCAATTCTTCCAATGCAAGTAGAGCGTGTCTCGCTTGTAGAAGAAGCAATGAGAGCTTCAGCCTAATCGGTTTCGTAGCGATTAGCGGGGTGAGTACTACCTGGCAACAGAAGTGCTATAAATTTATTATGGAGTTATTATGGCAAGATCAGCAGGCAGCGTTCACGAAACAATACCAAAGAAAACATCTATAGGAAGAAAAAGACATTCTAAATGTATGTTGAATAAACATAAAAGAAGATCTTTTAAAAGATATAGGGGTCAAGGCAAATAATGGATACAAAAGAAAAAGATAGTAAGTTTGAAATAGCTGTTAGAATTTTAGGAAACGAATTTATTGCACTAAAAATAGGTGTACATGATATGAAACAAAAATGGATAGTTTTAGGATTAATAGTTATAATATCTTTAACTTGGGGCATGAGTTCTTTTGGTCCACCACTTATGGAGATGTTTAAATGACATATCAAGTAATTTATATCCCTAAAATTGAAGATGAAGTAGTTGTTGCAACATACGATAACAAACAAGATGCTGAAAATTGGATGGAACATATTGCTCAAGTGAATCCTATAGTATTAAAACATCATTATATAAAAAAAGTAGAATAATATGTGTGGAATAAACGGTATAACTAAAGGTAATCAGTTAGCTAGAATTTATAGAATGATGCAATATACTAAGAGAAGGGGTCCAGATGGCTCTTCTACATGGACTAATGAACATGTATCTTTAGGACACAATCTTCTAGCTATATTTGGCAATGTAAAAGAATCTATACAGCCATATCTTTATAAAGATTCAGTGTTGGTTTTTAATGGAGCTATATATAATCATAAAGATTTTTATCCAGAGTACGAAATAGACACACATGCTGTTGCAAGAGGTTTATATGAACATGGTATTGAATGGTTAGATAAACTTGAAGGAATGTGGTCTTTAGCTTTTTACAAAGATGGAAAATTAACTATATGTAGAGATCACTTTGGTGTTAAACCTTTATTTTATAGAAACACAGATCAAGGAATTATTTTTTCTAGCTCGATTGAAGCATTAGAAAGAAAATCTTCAACTTTAGATTTATTTGCATTTGGAATATTTAGACACTTTGGATATGTACCTGGATATCTTACTCTAATTAAAGATACATTTAAAGTTATTCCTGGCCAGTATATCACTTATGATTGTAAAACTAAGAAAAGAATTGTTGGAAATTTATGGGACAATCATAAGTTTAGTGAAAAGGATTCTTCTATAGAAGAATTTAAAGACAAGTTATCTGTAGCTGTTAAGAAAAGTGGTGTTGGTGTTAGACAAAGAGGATTGTTTTTGAGTGGAGGCTTAGATAGTATAAGTATAGCAAATTATTTAGATGAAAAGAATTCTTTTACATCATACTACTCACCTCAACACTTTAACTTTAATGATGATGCTGAAATAGCTAAAAAGTATGCAGCAGAAACAAAATTAAATCATACAGAAATAGAAATTACCCCTGAAAATTATTTTGAACATTTAGATGAAACTATGGATGCTTTAGAACAACCTGTGTTTAATAAATCAACTCCATCATATTTCTACATCAATAAAATTTTAAGAGAATCTGGTACTATTGTTACTTATTCAGGTGATGGAGGTGATGAAATGTATACAGGATATGTGACTCACGGAAGGTATCAAAATACAGGAAACCCATTTAGAGATCATTATAATGCAATAGCTTGGAAACCATCTAAAAGAATGAAAGTTACAGATCCAGCATTAGAAATTAATATAGATAGTTATACACAATATATGGAGAGTTGGTTTCCTAGTAAAGTATTTGGACCTGATCATCTTAACAATTGTTTGTTTGTTGAAATGTTAACTAGAGTATCTGAAGATTTTCTAACAAGAAACGATAAGTTTGGATCATACTTTGGAATGGAAGGTAGATTTCCATTGTTGAATCAAAGTTATTACAAATATATAATGGACATTCCATCTGGAATTAAAATGGAAAATAGAGATACAGAGAATTTTCAGAATGGTGAATACAAATATTTAGCTAGAGTAGGTTTAAAAAATGTTTTACCTGATTATGTTATAAACAAAGAAAAAACTGGATGGTCTATACCAGACAATCAATGGAGAAAAACTCAACAAGTATTTAGAGAAAAAATGTTGAAAAAAATTCAGGAACCATTGTATAATAAGTTAGACGAGATAGTTGATTGGCGCCGAGAAGATGGAGTAAAGACTTTTTATGCTTCAGCTTTTTTTAAAACTTGGGCCAAGAAAATTAACTTGTCAGTATAAATAAAATACAGATGTTACGAAAGTAAATCTGAAACCGTCTTGCATAACAAATGGAGGCAAATATGACTGGTACTTTTATGTTCCCTAGGAACGCTTTTTTAGGTTTCGACCATCTCTTAAATGAGATCGACAACATCAGCTTACACGCTAAGGATACTTATCCACCACACAATGTAGTAAAATTAAGTGATCACGAACACTTAGTAGAACTAGCAATTGCAGGTTTTAGTAAAGAAGATATTACGATTGAAGTCAAAGAGCACGTTTTAACTATTACAGGAAAACGTGAACGTCGAAGAGCTCAAGAAATGTATATTCACAAGGGCATATCAGCTCGTAAGTTTACAAAATCTTACAGGCTGTCAGAGTACACTGAAGTTACAGGTGCTGATATTACTAATGGAATTCTTGTCGTAAATTTGGAAGTTAGACTTCCAGAAGAAAGAAAACCAAAAGTAATTAAAATTAACTAATCAGCGACTCTCATTTTTTAATTAGTCAAAAATGGAGTGAACCAATGACTGCAATTACTCAAACTACATATAAGATCACATGTAATGTATGTGAATACGTAACTAAAGCGTTTAAAAATATTGTCAAATCTATGGTAAAAAATAGACAATTGGCTGCAAATGCAGAAGTTGCTAGACAACTACAACAACTTGGATTCTACGGAAGAGATGATGATTTAAAGCATATTATTATGCAA
>Ga0209634_1000259_pt1 | contig 41027 bp, 65 predicted proteins | sample LinPmetageLP40_FD_184043 | JGI IMG/M metagenome (GOLD analysis project Ga0209634, IMG submission 184043) | Marine viral communities from the Pacific Ocean - LP-40 (SPAdes) (version 2) | ecosystem: Environmental > Aquatic > Marine > Oceanic | place: Pacific Ocean | collected 2010-08-26 | reverse complement strand
CAACTTTTAAATTAGGTACAGATACTAATAGAAATGCATACAACGCTACAAATGTAGCCTACTGCTTCGCAGAAAAACAAGGCTACAGCAAGTTTGGCAGTTATGTCGGTAATGGAAATGCAAATGGTCCATTTATCTATACAGGATTCAAACCTGCTTTTGTTATTGTTAAAAGGTCAAGTGGAACAGGGAACTGGTTGCTGTATGACAATAAAAGAGGTGCATTTAATTTAAACGATGAGTATTTTTATGCAAATAACAATGCAGGAGAAGCCACATCATCAACATCAGGTTATGATTTTTTAAGCAATGGTTTTAAAACAAGAAATACATACAACGATGGCAATGTTAGTGGTCAAACATACATCTACATGGCATTTGCAGAACACCCATTCGTAACATCAACAGGAATCCCAACAACAGCGAGGTAAATTATGTGGGCATTAGTAGAATCAGGAAGTGTAACAAAGATATATACACGACCTAAAGCAATAACAGTAGGTGATGTAAATTATCCTGCAAATATATTTATGCTTTGGAGTGCCGTAGAGTTAAAAGCTATAGGTATCTATGAAGTTATAATCAACAACACGAAATATAAAGACCCTGAATATTACATTAATACTAATCAGAGTTTTAATTTTGCTGCAAACAAAGTAACTGCTACTTATGGAACAGCCACAGCTAAACCTTTAGCAGATACAACTGACCCTGAAACTGGTGTGGTTACTAGAGGTCTCAAATATCAACACGCACAAGCAATAGACCCACAGGCATACGGATTATTACTGCCTAGTGATTGGAGAGTAGTAAAAGCACAAGAAACAAGTGGTACAGTTGCTAGTGATTGGACTACTTACAGGGAAGGCGTAAGAACTGCAGCACAAAGCATGAAAACAAAGATCAATGCAGTAAGCACAGTAACAGCTTTAATGGCACTCTATGTCTACAATGATGCTACCCCACCAGTTAGACCATTAGGGGAGTTCCCAATAGCACCTGAATGATGCTAAGATATTAATTTTTACAGGAGTAATTTATGGCAGATGCTAAACAAGAAAACCCAACATTCAAAATTGAGATTGATGGTGTTGAAAAAGAATTTAATGTTAATGATTGGTCAGACGAAGGCAAACAGTTATTTAACAAACTGGCTATCATTCAAAAAGCAGGAAACGACTTTGTTGCTAATGCAAATTTTGAGATAGAGAAAAACGAGATTTTGCAGAAGCACTATGTGGAACAAATTAAAGTTCATCTCCCAACCGAAGAAGAAGATGAAAACACAGAAGCCAAAAAGGATTCGGACAAAAAAGCCAACTAACATTAGTGCTTTAGAACTGCATGAGCAGATTTGTGCCATACGCTATGAGAACCTAGAGAAAAGACTAGAATCAGGTTCAGCTAGATTCATTCGCATGGAAGCTATGATTTGGGGTTTGTATGCCGTTTTAGTTGGCTCTTATATATTGGAGAAAATGGTCTAATGGCAGGATTAACAGTACACACAGCACCCACACAAGAGCCTGTAACACTACAAGAAGTTAAAGAATATCTAAGGGTAGATGATGCTACTGATGAAAGAGTTGTAAGACCTTTCATAGAGAGTGCTAGGAGATTCTGTGAAGAACATACTGGCAGAGCATTAATGACACAAACCTTAAAGCTAAGTTTAGATGCGTTTGAGGACTCATACGACCCTTTGTGGGAAGGTTTAAGGACTGGTCCATATCTTAACTCATATAAGAATTATGTTGTTCTACCACGCTCTCCAGTAGCTTCCGTAACTCACATGAAAACCTTTGATGATGCTAATACAGCTACCACATTTCCTAGTGCTAATTATTATGTAGACCTCGCAAGAGAGCCTTCAAGAATAGTGCTTAGAAAAGGCTATACATTCCCAACTGATTTAAGAGTTGCTAATGCTATAGAAATTACTTATGTCGCAGGTTACACATCTCAATACCTCGTGCCTGAACCTATAAAACTAGGCATCATGCAACATATAGCTTTTCTTTATGAGCATAGAGGAGATATGTACAACGCAAGTCAACCTTATCCCCCTATGTTGCGTTCTTTGTATGCTCCCTATGTCATTCATAGAGGACTGGGTTCATCTGCCTTAATGGCACTAGGTTAAGATGGCAAACAGTATCGGCAAGATGCGATATAGAGTGAAAGTGGAGAGAGCCACTAACACTAGAGATGCAGGTGGTGGTATTGCCCAAGCATTTAATCCTGTTACATTTATTTATGCCGACATAAAACCTAAAAGTGCTAACAGCGTTTATAGACAGGGTATGCTACAAGAAAAAGTAACCCACGAAGTAACAATCCGTTACATGACAAATATAGATACTAACAGCCGTATAACTTTTGGCACAAGGCAGTTTGCCATTAACGGTATTATTAATGTAGATGAGCGAGATAGGTTCTTAACTCTGTTATGCGAAGAAGGTATAGCAATATGAAGTTTACAAATGTAAAAGATTATCAAAAATACTTAGAAACAAAAGTACCTAAAAAAGTTTTAAAAAAAACAAAAAAAACAGTTTCTAGAGCAACAATGCTAGTTACCGGAGATGCTATCAGTAGCATTCAAGCAGGTGGTAGTGGTGAAAGTGTACAAAAATACAATCCCAATAGAGTACACACACAATCTAAAGCTAATAACCCACCTGCAACAGACACCGGATTCTTGGTTAGCCAAATAACTATGAATGTAAAAACAGAACAAAATGGAACTGTAGTTGGTCAAATTATATCTGCTGCACCTTATTCAAAAGCATTAGAATTTGGAACAGTGAATATGCAACCAAGACCTTTTATGCAACCTGCTTTAAATAAAAATAAGAAAAAAATAATACAAATGTTTGTAGATGGGGGACTCATTAAATGAGCGTTGGTCAATTTGCATTACAGACAACTATTTATAACGCATTAAATGTTAGTGCCATTACAACAACTCTTAGCTGTGGTGTGTATGACGAAGTAATAGAAGGCAATACATATCCTTTTATCACACTTGGTGAAGAAACAACTATTGATTATTCTACTAAAACTGCAACAGGCTCAGAAACAACTATAAATATTCATATATGGTCGCAATATAAAGGCTCTAAACAAACCAAAGAAATTATGGACAAGGTTCACGATTTATTGCATGATAGTAATTTAAGCGTTACTGGATTTAATTTAATTAACCTTAGATTTGAATACAGCGACATAATGAGAGACCCAGATGGGATAACAAGACACGGTGTTATGCGATTTCGTGCAATAATTTTAGGATAATTCTAGGAGAATAATAAAATGGCAGCACAACAAGGTTTAGATATGTTATTGAAGATTGACATTAGTGGTACTCTTACCACTGTTGGCGGTCTTAGGTCTACTTCTATCACTATGAATGATGAATCAGTAGATGTAACTAATAAAGATAGTCTAGGTACTAGAACTTTATTAGCAGGTGGTGGAATGAACAGCGTTGCAATTAGTGGGTCAGGTGTATTTACAGATGTAGCTTCAGAAGTTGCTGTAAGAACTGCTTTTGAAGCACAGAAAAATGTAGCAGCAAATGGTTCTACAGCACAAACTGCTGCTTTTGAAACTTTCCAATTCATAATTCCTGCTCTTGGAGCATACGCAGGGTTATTTCAAATCACAAGTTTAGAGTACGCAGGTGAGTACAATGGTGAAGTTACCTACTCTATGTCTTTTGAGTCAGCAGGACACATAGCGTTTACAGCATCTTAATTTATGTCTTGGCATAAAGTAGATGTAAAGGTTGGCACTGAAAACATATCAGGTATGTTAAATGCCAATGTGTTACAGATAGCCAGTGTAGAAAATCTAGGCGAAGCAATAACAGTCAACGGAAAAAATCATAAGATAGAATCTTTTATTGTTGACCACAGAGATGATATTTTTAAAATAATACTTGCAGAAGCAAGTCCAACAAAGGAGAAGTCAGATGACAAACCCACTCAAAGGGCAGATTGAAGTAAAACTAGGTTCTAAAACCTATAAATGTAGACTAACAATGAACGCAATTATGGAAATTGAAGATGCCTGTAATTGTGGGATTATCAAACTGGCTACTAAAATGGCTGAAGCCGATATTAGAATGTCCGAAATAATAAATGTACTACACCCTGCTATTCGTGGTGGTGGCAATGATTTGAATAGAAACGATATTATAAAAATAGTACAAGACGCAGGTATCATAAACTCAACAACAGCAGTTGCAAATCTGCTATCACAATCTCTAACTGATAATTCAAAGGAAGAAGCAGACGAGGGAAAGCAAGTAACAGAGAGTTAGCTAATGATTCTCTGCCAATCAAAAGGTTTTTTTCAATTTGTGTTGGCATGATTGGTTTCACTGTTAGTGATTTTTGGAACTCCAGTCCTATAGAAGTTTATATGGCAATAGACGGATTTTCAGAATTTAATGGTGCAAACGAAAAAGAAATACCAATGGATAGTTCAAGACTACAAGAACTTATGGAGTTAAATCCGGACTAATGGCTAAAACAGTAGACCAACTTGTATTAGAAATTCGTGCTGAAACCAAACAGCTTCGGAAAGGCTTAGAAAAAGTTAACAAGTCATTAGATAAAACCAAAAAAACAACTAAAAGTGCTAATGCAGGTTTCGCAAAAATGAAATCAGCTTTAGTGGCAGTTGGTGCAGGAGCAGTGCTAGGAAAAATTGTTGCGATTAATAGAACTTTTGAGGATTTAGAAGCTACATTAAGAGCAGTCACCGGAAGTGCTGAAGCAGCAGCAAAATCTTTTGAATTAATAAGAGCATTCACATCAACTACTACTTTCCAAATTGAGGAAGTAGCCAAATCATTTATTACCCTTAAACAAGCAGGTATTATCCCTACCAGTGATGCCTTGTTGGATTTTGGTAATTTTGCTGCAGGTATGGGAAAAAGCATTACGCAACTTTCACAAGCAGCGTTTAATGCTACTACTGGCGAAATGGAGATGCTTAAACAGTTTGGTATTATTGCTAGACAACAAGGGGAAACGATCACAGTTACTTTTGACGGAGTTACTAAAAAAATAGAAAGATCAGGAGAGGCAATAACTGAATACATTAGGTCTATAGGTCGTGAGCAGTTTTCAACTGCAATAGAAGAAAGATTCAATACTTTATCAGGAGCAATTTCTAACTTATCAGATCAAACTTCAGAGTTTGCTGTTTCTATTGGTGATGGTATTGGTGGAAAGGGTTTGCGAAGTTCTTTTGTAGACCTTGCAAAAGCTACAGCAAGTTTAATTGAAACTCTTAGACCTTTAGGACAGATACTTGGATTTCTAATTGCTATTCTTACAGATGTAGTTACAGAGATAGTAAAACTGGTTGATAATATCTTCGTTATTATTAGAGCTATTTTTGAACTTAGCAATATGTTTGATTTATTGTCTGATTTTATGAATGGCAACATAAAAACTTTTGAGCAATTTAAATTATCTGTACGAGGTGGAGCTACCGATATTGAAGAATTAGATGCTGAACTTTTAAAACTTTTAAGAACACAAGCAAAATTTACAGATCAATTTTCTGCTGCTGAAAAAATAGATTTTAAACTTTTTCAGACTTTGTTGTTACAAGTTGAAAAAGCTAGAAGAACCATTGATGATTTGACTGCAAATCAAATGAAAGATTTAAGATCAATCATAGAAAAAGCAATTTTAGCTCAAATGGCACTGGAATCAGTAGGAAAATTTGGTCCGATGCAACCTGATAGAGCAGGTATAACTAGAGATATGTTAGGCGTAGATACTATTGATGAATTTCTAGCTGAAGTTAGTGAGGGAATGGGAGAGGTTATTACAGTAAGTGGTGAAATGAAACAAGCAATTATTTCAGCATCTAATGCATTCACTACAGATTTTGTTGATTCTTTATTAGAAGGAGAAAATGCTCTAGAAAGTTTTAAAAGTTTTTCAAGGAACATAATTTCACAAATAATAGCTATCTTTATGCAAATGGCTGTAGTAAATAAAATTTTAAATTCAGTGTTTAATTTGCAAGGTACTAATCGTTTAAGTGAAATAAATTTATCTAATCCTGATGTAGGTAACCTAGCCGATGGGATTGGGTTTGCAGGTGGTGGAACAGTCCAAGCAGGTAGACCGACAGTTGTTGGAGAAAGAGGAGCAGAGATATTTATTCCCAACACTGGTGGCTCAATAATGAACAATATGAATAGTAAAAACGCTATGGGTGGGGGAACTACTGTAATCAATCAATCAATTAACTTTGCTACAGGAGTTGTACCTACTGTAAGGGCAGAGGTTATGAAAATGATGCCACAGATAGCAGATGTAACAAAAGGTGCTGTAGCAGAAGCTGCAATGCGTGGCGGTAATTATAGGAGAATGTTGCAAGGTGGCTAAATTAATTGCGATGCCTACAAGTCCTAACTTCGTAAGAAGTGATTGGTCGCTTATAAGAACAGTGGGAACAACAGTAAGTCCTTTCACTGGAAAAACTAAGACTCAAGAGTTTGATGGTGTTTATTGGACTGCAGAGGTTTCCTTGCCACCTATGAGAAGGTCAGATGCAGTGAACTGGCAATCTTTTCTTTTAGAATTAAATGGAACTGTAAATCATTTTAAATTTGCAGACCCTGATGCTTTAACTAATAACGGCACATACTCAACATCTTTTTTAGAAGCTGAAGCTAGAACAAATGACACTAGTGAAACATTAACATTCAGTGGGTCAACTCTGACTGCTGCTACTACTGCTTTTTCTAACACACTTGTAGGAGATTTTATTGTTGTTACTGGCGCAGTTAATGAAGAAAATAATGGAACTCATAAAGTAACGAGTAAAACTAGTACCTCAGTAGTTGTAACTGATACTGCTTTTACTTCTGAATCAAGCACGGCTAGTTGCAAGGTTAGAAGTAATGTTAAGGGTGCAACAGGATTAGTGCTTAGAGCTTCCACAAACAGTGCTACAGGAAGTGTTGTGCAAGGAGACTACATACAAATCCAATCTACTTCTAATACATCAGGAACGCCCTCACAGATAGTTATGGTTACTCAAACTGCTACTGCTACAAGCGCAGGTGGTAGTGCAAAAGATTATTATGCTGTGCGAATAGAGCCAAAGTTAAGGTCAGACCTAGCTGCAGGAAATTATGCAGTATTCACAAATCCAAAAGGAACATTTAGATTAATTTCTAATGAAGTAAGTTGGTCAGCAGACCGCATATCAAATTACGGCATTAGCTTTTCTTGTATTGAGGTAATTTAACATGGCAACTAGACAGGGTTTAGATGCTTCTATTGTTAATCGTTTAGGTGCTGATGAACAAGCCTTATTCTTTGCCGTAAAAGCAGAGTTTGATACAGATGATATTCTTGTTTGGTCAGGCACAGATGATCTTGTTATTGGGTCAGAAACATATAGTGGTGCAGGAACATTATTATCAGTTAGTAATTCTGAAGATAACCTTGAGCTAAAATCAAATGGTTTAGTTGTTGCTCTTTCAGGTATGGACACAACTGTGGTTAATTATGCACTAACAGAGAACTATCAAAATAGATCAATAACTATTTTCATGGGATATGTTATGGGTGGAACGAATGAGGTTGCAGGAACGCTAACTTTGTTTAAGGGTAGAATGACTAGCCTTGTTATAAATGACACGCCTGAAGGCTCTACAGTAACCATAGATGCAGAAAATAGACTAGTAGACCTAGACAGACCATCTAATCTTAGATACACAAAAGAATCACAAAATTTTTTACACTCAGGAGACACTGGTTTTAACCGTGTTGCATCATTACAAGACAAACAAATTAACTGGGGTAAATCATCTGAAAATGCAGGTGGTAGCAGTAGCGGCAGTGGTGGACCAGGCGATGGAAATGGTTCAGTTAACAGAAATTTTCAAGATAGATGAAGAAACTTCCTAACTGGCAAGTCATGTTTGATTCCTTTGTAGAAAAGAATAACTTTCCTTTTGAATGGGGTCAAAATGATTGTTGTAAATTTAGTAACGCTATTATAAAACAAATTACAGGTGAAGATTTAATACCTAAAACTTTAAAATGGAATGATGAAGAAAGTGCAAAAAAAGCTATCTCATCTTATGGCGGTGATTTAGAAACGAGTATAGAAAAAGCCTGTAATGAAAAAGGCGTAGGAGAAATAGATAAAGCATTTATGACTTGCGGTGATCTTGTTGTTTACGAACAAAGTCTTGGTTCTTTTCTTGTAGGAATGTGCAATGGTTTTGGAATACTAACACCTACAGATGATGGCATTGGTGTAGTTGATTGCGGTTTAGCTTATAGAGTTTGGAGATTTGATTAATGGCTAAGCAGATTAAACAAGCTATTATTGCAACAGTAATTGTTGTTGGTGGCACTTTTATTGCATCATTTTTTTCTTCTGCGGTGGTTACTGCTACATTAGCAGCAACAACTTTTGCAACGACATTAGTAGCTAGTGTTATAGGAAAGATGACATCAAAAGGTATTGATGCTTCTGCAGGAAATTTTGGTTCTAAATTTGCAACTCGTGCGCCACTTGCTCCAAGACAAATTGTGTATGGTGAGTGCCGTGTTGGTGGAACTGTGGTACACATTGAAACCACTGGAACTGATAATTATTTATTACACATGGTAGTAGCTATTGCAGGGCATGAAATAGAAAGCCTTGAAACGCTTAGACTTAATGATATAAATACCACAACAACAACATCTACAATAAGCGGTTCAACAGTCTATACAGTTACAAATGCTGACTTTACTAACACAGAGAATGATAATAATTTTGGTAGTGGCAGATTAGTTCGTTACTCTTTTGAGGACGGTAGTCAAACAGCAGCAAACGGTTTTATGGATGCTCAACTTTCAAGCATGGGTACAACAGATAAATTTTTAGGTGTTGCTTATGTATATGTACAAATGGTATTTGATGCTGAAAAGTTTGGTGGCGGTATGCCTGCAATATCATTTAAAGTCAAAGGTAAGAATGTTTTTGACCCTAGAACTGGTGCAGTTGCTAGTAGCGATCTACAAAGATCAAACCCTGCATTAATTATAAGAGATTATTTAACTGATACGCAGTATGGATTAAAAGCAAAAACATCAGAAATAAACGATACAACAAACGCAGGTGGAATTGCATCTGCTGCAAATACCTGTGATCAAAATGTAACTCTTGCGGACGGCTCTACAACGGAAAGAAGATATACAGCAAACGGATTCACTAACTTTAGTGCTAATGGTAATGGTGTTCTTGAAAGTGTGCTTAGTTCAATGGCAGGAAAAATGTCTTATGTGAATGGTCAGTTCACAATTTTTGCAGGTGCTTCTCAAAGTCCAAGTCTAACAATTATTGATGATGATTTACTAGCACCAATAGCAGTATCAACTAATGCTAGTACAGGCGATCTTTATAATTCTATTAAACCTGTGTATGTAGATGCTAGTTTAAACTTTATATCTGCAGATGCAGAAGTTTATGCAGATTCCACAATGCTGAATGCAGATACGCCAAGTGGAGAAAGTACCGCTAATTATGTAAAAAGAATGGAAGTGCAATTACCATTTACAGTCACAGATACTATGGCTCAAAGACTAGGTCGCATAGGTTTGAAAAGCCAAAGACAGACAACATCATTATCAGTTTTAGTAAGTCTACAGTTTATGAGATTACAACCTAATGACTGGGTGTACCTAACAAATGAAAGGCTAAATTTTACACAAAAAGTATTTGAAGTGTTGTCTACAAATATGGAAGTTATACAAGATGGAGATGTTCCTGTAATAGCAACAAGGTTGGAACTTAAAGAAGTAGAAGCAGCAGTATTTAATTTCGCTACTAATGACTACACCACAGCGCAATCAGAAGGCTCTAATGTATCAACAGGTACATACGCAGTTACAGCACCAACAAACCTTGCCCTAACGCAACAGAGTAACATAGACGGCACTACCAGTAAGGTAGATATAAAGGTTGCATGGACTAACAACGCATCAGACAAAGTTACCCTTACAGAGATAGAGTATAAATTATCTACAGACAGCAATTTTACTTCTGACTTTACAGTTGGAAAAAGAGTTGCAGTTGGACTTATACCTAATGTAGTTGTAGGAAAAACTTACAATGTAAGAATAAGGCACATAGATGTTAATGGTGTAACAAGTGCTTATACAAGCAATGTGAATATAAGCATAGCAGTAGCAGGTACAGCACCCTCTACACCTACTAACTTAGCTGTATCATCTAGCAAAGGTCAAATGCTTGTTCAATGGACTAACCCTAACAACTCTGACCTAAGAGCTGTTAAGGTTTACAGACGAACAGCTAATACAAATCCAACAGATGATACTCATTTAGTAGATACGCTTTCAGGAGAGCCTAACGCAATAACTACTACAATTTTTGGAGATCAAGACGGACTAACAGCAGGAACTACTTACTACTTTTGGGTAAGAGCAATTAATCATTCAGGGCAACACTCAGGATTTAGTAGCTCAGTAAATGGTAATTTCTCTGCAGCAGGTATTGCAGACGGCTCTATAACAACCCTTAAACTTGCAGCACAAGCTGTAACAAATGCAAAGATAGCGGTTTCTGCTATTCAAGGAGATGTTATTGCTGCTGGTGCAATAGTAGAAGCTAAGTTAGGAACAGATGCAGTTACAAATGCTAAGTTAGCAGACAACGCAGTTGATACAGCACAAATTGCTGCTGATGCAGTTGAGACAGCTAAGATTGCAGACAACGCAGTAACTAATGCTCTTATCGCAACCGATGCAGTAAACCAAGATTCTATTGCAGCCAATGCGGTAACAGCTACACAGATTGTTGCAGGAACTATTACAGCAAGTGAGATTGCTACCAATGCTATTACAACAGCTAAGATTGCAGCAGATGCAATTACCACCGCCAAGATAAATGCAAGTGCTATTACAGCCACCGAAATAGCCTCTAATGCTGTTACTGCAATTAAAATAACTGCAGATGCAATTACAGCGGACAAGATTGCAACTAACGCAGTTACTTCAGCAAAAATAACAGCAGGTGCGGTTATTGCAGGGAAACTTGCAGCTGATTCTGTTGTAGCTACCAACATACAAGCAGATGCAGTAACAGCAGATAAAATAGCTGCTAACTCAGTTGTTGCCGCAAGTATTGTCAGTGGGTCTATAACATCAACACAGATAGCAGCAAATACAATTAATGGCGATAGGATAAATGTAGACACTTTAGCTGTGAAAAAATTTGCTGATGTTAGCTCTACGATTATTGCTCACACAGGAGCTACAGTGCCGCTAGATGTTTTTGGTAGTGTAACTCAAAGAGGTAGCACAAACTTTACAACACAAACACAATCTACTGGAACATATTTATCTTTATCAATAGGCAGTGTTCGTAATGGTGCAAAATACAGAGCTATATGGTCAGGTGTATATGGAGATTGCACAAATGGTGTTTTGGAATACAGCATAGATAATTCTACTTTCCAACAAGCAGCAGGTGGATTACAAGGGGTAACTATGGCTGCAGGAACATTTAGAACCTATGTTTTTGTATACAACGGAACAATATCAGGTCTTGCATCCAATGCAACGACTGTTTATTGGCGAGTAAGGTGGATAACAAAACTAAGAAGTACCTATCAATCACTCTATGTCTTTATAGATAACACACAATAAAATGGCAGACTATACAATTTACAAAACATCAGACGGAGTTATAGAATCTTGCGGTTCAACTAATGTAGGCATAGATCAAATTAACTTAGAAAGCCACCAATCAATAATTGAAGGTGTTTACGAGGTAGAGAAATATAAGATACTTGGCGGTTCTGCAGTAGAGCAGTCTGTAGATTTTTGGAGTCAAGTAAGAATAGCAAGAGATACCTTGTTGCAAGAATGTGATTGGACACAAACACTAGACTCACCTTTAACAGATAGCAAGAAAGCAGAATGGGTTACATACAGACAAGCATTAAGAGATGTACCTGCAAATAATTCAAGTGCAGCATCTTATGATGATGTTACATTTCCAACACAACCATAGGAGTAGATTATGAGAGACGAAGGAAGATTTCAAGGAGACATGGATAGAAACGAAGTAGAAATGGACTTAAATAAGTTCATGGCTATGGTGCAAGAAATCGGTGCGCTCAAAGATCAAATTAGAGACTTAGAAGATGAGTCAACTAAGAACCCACATCAAAGGTGGATATTTTTAGCCAGTGCTATTGATTCATGGCGCATCTTTCCACGAATCTTTGTAGTCGTCTACATTTATCTGATGTATGAATCTGTTATGTGGTTTATGGCATTGCCTGAACCCAACATAGAACAGTCAGCATTAGTATCTGTAGTAGTTGGTGCTATGGGTGTGGTATTTGGAGTTTACTCAGGCAAATCCGGACAGAGCAAAGGATTTAAGGGCGAAGATAAGTAGATTAATTTATGATACTGCCTGTCCTAGTAAGCTAAGTAAACCTACAGGTAAACCAACTGCAACTAACACATTAAAAGATGCAGAGTTAAGAAGTCTAATCTCTAGTCTTAGTAATTTTTGTTTGATTCTTTTTTTCATTTTATTCCTTATCAAGTTATACAGTTATTATAACAACCCTATCTAATTATGCAAGTAATATAGATGTTTTTTTTGGTGATAAACTGTGTTTATGGATGCCTTTACATTAATAGAAGAAGTTGGATTGCCCATCGCAAGTGGTTTGGTTATGGGTTACTTTATTTTTCTGATCATGCAACAAATGATGACTGGCTTAGTCAATAAAATCAAAACAGTAGAAGGAATTGCAAAGATGCTTATTACTAGAGCATCTATAATGAACAACGACATGATTAGAATTGATACAAGCGTGTCCAGTGCTTTAAATCTTGCACCTGATTTAGACAGAATAGCAAGAGCAGAGAACTTCGTAGAAGACGGCAAGATAGATGCTAGGCGTGATTAATGGATATAGTTTTATTAATAGAAAAATTTGGTTTCACTACAATCATGGTAGTTGGTCTTGGATATTTTGTTTATTATGTATGGATTACAATTACTAAAACTGTTGAACCTGCAGTAGCAGAAATGCAAAAGACTATTATTAGACTTACTGACCAATTAAGGTTGCTAGATCAAGATATGATACGATTACAGCAGAAAGTTAATACAGTTTTAAAATTAAAAGATGTAGAGGAAAAAAATGATTGATTTTTTAATTAACCTATTTGTAATATTATTTGCAACAGGAATAATTATGTCATGGTTTGATGATACTCATCCGCTATGAAGAAACTAAGTAACAATCAATTAATTACTTTTGGCTTATTAGGTTTTTTCTTGACTCTATTGTTTTCTTTAAGCATAAAAGCAGATCAAATGACTCACAAGTTTAAGAGTCCTAGCTTTAGTGGAAACAATACAAGCTCTCATTATTTTACGGCAGAGAATCAAGAGTTCAATAGAAAAAAAGCAATCAAAGATGAGATCAAAGCCTACCAAGAAGAATTAGCAAGAGAAGCAGACAACACAACTCTTGCAAGGTTTATAAGAAATTTAGAAAGTCGTATATACGCACAGTTATCTAGGCAGCTAGTAGAAAATTTGTTTGGAGAAACTACAAGTACAGAAGGTACTATTGAATTAGAGGGTAATACTATTACCTATGAATCTGACGGAGAATATATAACACTTATAGTTACAGATGCAGATGGAAATACTACAGAAATCACTTTGCCTATCGGTTCTTTTACTTTCTAGCTGTGCATTTGTACAAGTTGATTCACAACTAAACAGACAGCTATTAGATAAAGAAGCAAAACTAGCAAGTATCTTAGACATTCAATCTGATGAGTTGAAGAATGTGTCTGTACCTAAACGCAGACCTATTATTGCCGTCTACCCTAACAGCTTTACAGATCAAACAGGACAACGAAAAAGCAACAGTGAGTTTGCTTTATTTTCAACGGCAATAACACAAGCACCTAATTCCTTATTACTAAGAGCCTTAAAACACGCAGGTAATGGTGAGTTTTTTAGAGTGGTAGAAAGGGTTGGTTTAGATAATCTAACTAAAGAAAGGCAACTTATACGGTCTGCTAGAAAAGAATTTAATCAAGATGATATACAACCACTACTATTTGCAGGTCTTATATTAGAAGGCGCAGTAATTGCATATGATGCTAATATTAGAACTGGTGGTGGGGGTGCAAGGTATCTAGGAATTGGCAAAAGCGTAGCTTATAGAGAAGATGTAATAAGCGTTTCCTTGCGAATGGTATCAACAGCAACAGGCGAAGTATTAGTAGAAGTATTGTCGCAAAAAACTATATTTAGCTACTCTAATAGTGATGATGTATTTAAGTTTATAGAGCTAGGAACAGAGCTAGTTGAATTAGAATTCGGTGTGACCTACAATGAGTCAACCACTATCGCTTTAAGCAAGGCGATTGAGAGTGCAGTATTGGAACTCATTAACATTGGTTATGAGAGAGGGTTTTGGAAATGAATAAATATTTTTATATTGTTCTCATTATTCCTATGATAGCAAATGCTGCAGATAATGAGATTTATGTAGACCAGTCAGGTGCTACAGCAAACATAGATTTTGAGCAATTAGGTTCAGGCAATATTATAGGTGGCACTTCTGCAACTGCAGGAAGCATGACACCATTAGACCTTGACGGTGCATCTATGACCTTAGACATTAATCAGATAGGCAACACTAATAAATTTTTAGGAGACATATATGCAGACTCATATACTGGCTTTTTTGAATTCACTGGTTCAAACAATGTATTTAATATGCAGACTGACCCAACAAATACCTATGGTGCAGATAACTCTAATGTCAATGTACAGGTTACAGGTGCAGGTAATACATTTACATTAAATCATGCTGTTGCAGCTTTAGCTGCTACATTAGACCTAGATTGGACTATTCAGGGTAGTAATAATACTATTACTTCAGCCATTGACTATGACGGTGGAACTAACTTCATGGACATAGACGGCTCAGATAATACTGTTACTTTTGACGGAGATGGATATGCAGGTGGTTATTTTTATCTTGACCATACTGGGGGTAGCAGGACTTTTAATATCCAACAACACAGCACACAAGACAATGACTGGCTTAAAGTTACTTCTGTTGGCTCTAGTGGTACTGTGTGTGTCACTCAAAACGACCAAGGTTCAAGCACAAGCTGTTAATATAGGTGATATATCTGAACTGAATGGTTCAGCACAAATAGTGAGAGACAAGCCTTATGATGCAGACCTAGAGTTTGCCATACAAAGCAATGATGAAGCTGTGACTTCTAATGGAAGGATGGCTATTACATTTCTTGACGATTCTACTGTCAGACTAACCGAGCATTCAACTCTCATTATTGATGAGTACATCTACAATGCTGACCCAAGCAAATCTAAAATGGCTTTGACCTTTGGTGTAGGCACAGCTAGGTTTATCACAGGCAAATTAAGCAAGATAGATAAGAAAAACATTACGCTAAAGACTCCTACAGCCAATATTGCAATCCTTGGTACTGATTTTACAGCAACAGTAGACGAGCTAGGGCGCTCTCTAATCATTCTTTTGCCTGATTCTATGGGATTATCTAGTGGTGAGATAGAGGTAGCCACAGCGACAGGCACAGTTCGTTTAACAAAACCTTTTGAAGCTACCACAGTGTCAGTCTTTGAGAACTCACCATCCAAGCCAGTAATATTAGATTTAACTTTAGATGCTATTGATAATATGTTGATTGTTACCCCACCTAAGAGACAAGAATTGGAATCACAAGAAGAAGTGGCTAAAACTGCAAATATTCTAGATTTTAATGGTCTTGATGTGGACTTCTTATCAAATGAATACTTGGATGCTGAAGCTGATTTAGAATTCACAGAGTTAGACATTAACTATCTTGACGGCAATTTCCTAGAAGATTTATTAGACATTTTAGATTCATTAGCAGTAGGTGAAGAAAAAGATGCTGTTTCACAAGATGCAACTTCAATTAAAATTACAGGAACAAAAATAGGTCAGGACACTGACACAGGAATTACGACCTTTGTAACTGGGCAGATAGTCACGCTTATTCGTGCAGGTAACGATACTGCAAGGTTGGATTTAGATGGAAGTGGAAGCTATACTGTAATAATAATACAAAATGGTATTAGTAAAACTGTTTTAATAAACGGTGGTAGCAGTAGTAACATTACTATAACTCAAAGTGATTAATGAAGAAGTTAATATTTCCTATACTTATAATCCTACTTGGATTGCCAATGTATTATTCTGCTTCACCATTACAAACTTTAAAACTTAAAACATTTGATTACCTTGTTCCAAAAAAAGAACCTACAGGATTTTTCACAGTCCTTAATATCACAGATAAAGATGTTAGAGCAGAAGGTGGCTACCCATTTCCTAGATCAAGACTAGCTGAAATACAAAAAGAATTAATTGAAAAGGGTGCAACTGGGGTAGGTTGGGTAATTGCTTTTGCTGACAAAGATAGGTTTGGTGGAGATAGTTCTTTTGCTGTAAGCCTTAGATATGCACCCTCAGTTTTAGCAATGTTTGAGAGCGACAACGGAGAATATCCACCGACCACAGGAACAGTCATGTTAGGTGATAATATTACTGGCATAAAAGCTAGTGGTGTAACTCAAAACATACCTATGCTTAGAGTTATTGCATCTCAGGGCATAGCTTCTGCACCAACTGAAGTAGATAATTTAGTTAGACAAATACCTTTGCTTATGCAAACTCCTAATGGTTGGGTTGCATCTTTTGGTACAGAGGTTCTTAAAACATTAGCACTACAAAAAACTTACATAATAAAAGGCTCTGCTTTAGGAATAGAAGAAATATCTGTAAGAGGTATACCACCAACCAAGTTAGATAAATATGGTAGGCAGTGGATTAGTTGGGTGGACACACCACAAACCACGCTTCAAGAAATGGATGTTGCAGGTAAGTTTGTTTTTGTAGGCGTTACTGCTCGTGGTGTCATGCCACAAATTGCAACTCCTGTAGGCTTATTAGAACCTCATAAGATACAAGCATCCTTGTCTGAATCAATATTGCTAGAGGGAAGCCCATACATACCAAATTGGAATTTGACTGCTGAATGGTCAATTTTTCTAATTTTAAATGCTCTGACATGGCTTCTATTAGTATATTTGGGGGTTACATGGGGTTTAGTATTAACGAGTTTAATGCTTTTAAGCACTTTTTTTGGTGGTTACTGGTTAATACAACAAGGTATGTTGATAGATGTTAGTTGGTCTTTGTTATCCGGATTTATAACTACAGCAACAGCTTTTTATATTAGATTTAGAGAACAATACAAACTCAGACAGCAGATTAAAAAACAGTTTGAGCATTACTTAGACCCAAGACAGGTTAAGGAGTTACAAAAAAATCCTGATCTATTAAAGTTGGGTGGAGAGAAACGCACTTGTACATTCTTGTTTACTGACCTAAGAGGTTTCACATCCCTGTCTGAATCTGTATCGCCTGAACAAGTTACATACATAATGAATAAGGTTTTAACAGCTCAACAGATAGCAGTTCAGAAACATGGTGGAATGGTAGACAAGTATATAGGTGATGCAATGATGGCAATATTTAACGCACCTTTAGATTTACATAATCACAGCAAGGTAGCAGTAGAGTGTGCTTTGGATATTATTAAAAACATTAAGCAGGTAAATGTTGAGCTGAAGCATGAGGGTTTGCCATCTATTGCTATAGGCATAGGCATCAATTCAGGCGAAGCAATCATAGGCAACATGGGTAGTGAATCAAGGTTTGACTACACAGCTATAGGAGATGCAGTAAACACTGCAGCTAGACTAGAAAGTGCTACAAAAGATAGAGGAGTAGACTTGTTAATAGGTGAGCAAACTGAAACCTATTGTGGATTTCATTTAAAACTCTTAGAACCTATAATAGTCAAAGGTAAAGCAAAAGCCTTAAATATATTCACATGGGATAGTAGTTATGAGAAAAATTTTTGATTGGTTAATAAGCCTTTTTATTTATCGTTATCAAATAAGAGTATCCTTTAACAAAGAGTATGGAGATGCAGACGATAAGGTTTACATAAGCAAAAAGATCATTGTGCAAAAAGAAAACCATTTAAAGTTTCGTGATCTAAATAACAAGACAATAGAGTACAGAAGTGCAGGTGGTCTTAATTACATAATAGAGGATATGTGATGCAACAGATATTCATAGGAATTATAATCATGCTTGGTATAAGTACATATTATCTATATAGCCAAAATCAAATACTGCAAACAAATAATTCAGTTTTAGAGGGTGCAGTTGCCACCCAAGAGGAAGCAATTAAGACAATCCAAAAAGACTTTGAGATGCAAACACAACAGTTGCAGGACCTTTCAGTAAAGAGCCAAGCTGCTCAAAGAGAGTTAAACAGATATACTCAGTTCATACAGAACTATGAATTAACTGCTAAAATTTTAAGTGACCCCATAGAAATGCAGAGGAAAATAAACAATGGTACAAAACATATCATGGAAGATATTGAGAAACTCAGCGACACCGTTGATAGCCTTGATGATGGTTTGCAGTTGCAGCCTAATTCCAACTAAGCAAATACAAGTAACTGCCAAGCCTATTGAGCGCAAGATAGTTCAACCTATCATGCCTAGAGAAATTGATCTAAAAGAATTGCAGTGGATAGCTGTTACGCCTGATAACTGGGATGAACAATTAGCAAGAATAGAACAACAAGAAGGTGAGTTAGTGTTCCTTGCTATGACGATTCCTGACTATGAAGTCATGGCATACAATATGCAAGAGATCAAAAGATACATTACAGAGTTGAAAGATGTGGTAGTTTACTACCGAAAAGTAACTACCGAAAAATCAAAAGAAAATTAAAAAGTGAACCCTGCGACTTCACCAAACCAAAAGGAAGATTGTATAAAACCCGCATAATATACAATCCCAAGGCACTGCAAGGTTCTAATGAATTATACAAGCTTTTTTTAAAACTTCCAAAAAATGATAAAATCTGATAGCCTTGGATTTTCATATAGGAGAATACTATGGGAATTATAGGAGAATGGATTGGAATTATTACAGGTGTTGTATGCTTAGCATCAATTATCTGTGCATTAACTCCAACGCCAAAAGATGATGCTCTGATTGGAAAGTTCTATAAATTTTTAGAACTCATGGCATTAAATATAGGCAAAGCCAAGAAGTAGAAACTAAAGGTGCAGATGCACCTGTTTAATCATGTCAAATACAGTTACACCATTTGTTTACAAAGCAATACTAGAAAGAGTCGTTGATGGTGATACTATTGATGTTACTCTTGACTTAGGATTTAGTGTCTTTCTTCATAAACAACGCTGCAGGTTAGCAGGTATAGATACTCCTGAGTCAAGAACTCGCAACTTAGAAGAAAAAGCATTAGGTAAGAAAGCATCAGCAAGATTATCAGAACTATGCGTAGGCTCATTTTTAATTCAATCATTAGGCAAAGGAAAATATGGCAGAATACTTGCAATCCCTTTTACAGAAGATGGTCAAGATGTTTGCCAAATTCTTGTCAATGAAGGTCACGCAGTTAAATACTGGGGTGGAACTAAAAAAGCAAAAGTCAGAGATGACGGAACTTGGGGAGAATAATATGCGTATATCACAAGAAGGAATAGATTTAGTCAGAGCATTTGAAGGCTGTGAGTTAGAAGCCTATCAATGTGCTGCAGGAGTTTGGACTATTGGCTACGGTTACACTAAGGGTGTACAAGAAGGCGATATGTGGTCAAAAGAGAAAGCAGAACATATGTTGTGGCATGAATTTGAAAACGAATATGAAAATGCCGTCAATGCTTGTGTGAAAGTTCCTCTAAACCAGTGTCAGTTTGATGCTCTGTGTAGCTTTACTTACAATTTAGGTCCCAATGCACTAGGAACATCTACACTGTTAAAGGTGCTTAACTCAGGAGACTACAGCCTAGTTCCTGAACAGTTCCTTCGGTGGAACAAAGCAGGTGGTAAAGTGTTGGTTGGTTTAAGCAGAAGGAGAGCAGCAGAAGTTGCTTTGTTTAATGGTGAGAGGTGGGAACATATTTAATGGCTTTATCAAAAACCCAAAACAACAGACTAGGATTATTGCTATCTGTAATGTTCAATGAAGATACGCCTGAAGAACTTTTAGTAAATGTTGTTAAAGAAGGTTTTGTAGAAAAAAATGATAATAATTTTCAACTCACAGATAAAGGCGTTGATGAAAAGTCACGGCTTTGCACACTTAGTGGACTCAACATTAAATACTCGTCTGAAAAAAAGGAAAAACTATCCTGAACTTATACCTAAGTTAGACTTACTTCCTAGATTTAAAGATTTCTATAAGAGTTCTTAATGTTTCTCTTGGTAGATGTTGTAAGTGAACTGGTATTTTTATTCCTCTTACTATCATTTGTATTTTTTTAACCTAGTTGTTGCATGGTGATACATTTTTTTTGAAAAATATTTTTTACTACTTTTTATTGGTACTTTGCACAAGTAAACACCAAAAGTAATAATCATACCCAATAGCACCCCTAATATAATTGCGTGTTCAGGCGTACCTGTTTGTTGCCATTGCTGTAATGTCATTTCTATTTTTTCCATAATTGTTCCTTAATTTTTGTTACTAAATTTATTAATATTTTTTGTTTCTTTTAGATATGTTTCAGTTCTTTTTTCCCAATACTCTTTTTCATTAAAAGATTTATTTGAGTCAACAAAAATATTATCAATATTTTCTGCTGCCATATTAAACTTAGGCTCATTATCTTTACCCCACTTAGCGTGTATTACATCTTCCAGTTCACCTTTGTGATCTGTAACTATAAAATCAATTATTATCCATGCCATAAGCCATATAGCTAAAGGCAGTACCAACCAAAATAAATAACTCATATATCCCCCTTAATATTTTACAATGTTACCTTCGTTGTCTATAAACGAATATTTTTTCATTAGCTGTTTCAACATAAAGTCTACAACTTCTGCATGAATCTCTGCATCTTTACTAGGCTCATTCAATTCTTTTATAATTCTTTTAATAGAATGATAATCATCAGAGTAAATTGAAATGTTTTTAACATACTGTTTTAATGCTCTTTTGATTATTAGCGTATCTGCTCTATATAAATTCTTATACATATCTTTCTCCTATAATTTTAAATCAACAATAACAATTACTAATATTGCTAGTACTGTAGTTATTAATATTAATTCCATTAATGTAATATCTCGTCTTCTTCAATTACATGAAATTCAACTCTTGGCTCATCATGGTAATTTGCACTTAACCAATCCAAGCATTGACCTATTTGCCATAAGTGTAATCCGGCACTAGACCAAACTGCATCATCACTATCATCCATGTAATAACTTGCAAACACACATTTGTTACAAAAAATAATGTCTTCTACAGGTCTTTGATCTTCTTCAAGATACCTGTTTGGTGACATAGTTCCGTCTTCATTTCTTCGGAACACCCACCTAAAATGTGATCTATTTTTTCTGTCTAACAATCTAGCATTCTCATCGCAGACCATAATAAAGTTATGACCTAACTCCACTACTTCTATTGTTTCGGCATCTACTATTTTGCATATAGAGTCGTAATCTAAATCTATTTCAGTGTGTTGTAGTGTTCGTGTTAATGGGTCAATAACATATACCCAACCTTTTTTTATATCTTTCATACTGTTGATTTTTTATTTTCAAAAAATAGTTTGCATAACATAGCAACCCTAGTATTAATTTTTGCGTGTCCGTTTTCAAACCTAGCAATCATACTTCTATTAGGTAAGCCGTTTATTTGATAACCAAGATATTCAGCTAATTCTAGCTGTGTAGTATTGGTATCTTTTCTAAGTTCTTTTAGTTCTAAACCATTCATTATTTACTCCTATTAACAATTTCATAATCTTTTGTAACTAGACCTACATCTTTGCTACCTCTAAAATGTGCTTTAACAAAAGTGATCTTACCGTCAGAATATTGTCTGATATGTTTTCTCACTGCATGGAAGGCACGGCTTCCACTTTCACCGGTGCTACCATTCCCATTGGAATTAGTGTCACCAAATAAATCTAATTTTAATACTTTGTGTTCATACTTTGGTTTTCTCAGAAATTCACTATTTGTATATTTTTTGCTAAAAGGTATGAAACCTGCATTTTGAGGAGTTACCCCCAAGATACTTTGCTTGTTAACAATCTGTGGATATGAAAGCATAAGAACTAACTGTGTATGTACATTTATAATTGTAGATACCATAGAATTTAAAGTAGGGTTGTTATACATACCACCATCTACATCAGAACCAGTATCAGTATATTGGTAGAAAGGACTTTGCTCAGGCAACCAAAATGTGTAACCCATATCTCCCCTGTATGAAAAAAAATAATCATTAGGGTCTATAAAAAAAGTATTATCATCACGAAAGTATATTGAAACATTACCTTTGAACATAGGTTGTCCTTCATCATCTTCATATCCTACATCTTCTAAATATACATTAGCGATACAAGTTTCACCTTTTAGCATTTTTTCTTCTATTTTTTTGAGATCAACTTTTGTACCTATGCCGTCAATCGCAATTTTATTCCAAGCCTTATGTGCTTCTGCACTTTCTGTAATACCAATATCAACTTCATGTTGTACAAATGTAGATTTGAATGGTAAAAACATTTTTATCTCATCAGTAAGTTTTAAGTATTCTTCGCCAGTCAGTTTGTTTTCCTCTGTTGGTTCAGGAATAAAAAATTTCATACTTTGTTGAACTCTACGGGCATGAGCCTCTAGCCAAACAGATAATAGTTTTGTTGGTACTGGATTTTTTTGATTTCTCCAGTTGACGCTTTGCTCATACTTGTAAGGGTCGTCTTCAACATTTACAGATATATGATCAGGTGGTACAAAATCATATTGAAATTTACGCGGATTTTTTTTAAATAAAACATGAGCATGTAACAATTTTTGCAATACAGTATTATCCATTGAAGGTAGCCTCTCTCATTTTTAATACAACCTGTATTTGTTTTGGTGAAAGCGTACCTTTAGCTTTTAATTGTGAAAGCAAAGATTTTAAGAAAGAATTGTTAGTTCTATCTCTAATTAAAAAATCTACAATCTCGTGACCGTAATGATGTCCTAAACGAAAGTCCTCTAATCTAACCATAATTATAGATGTTGGGTTACCGTGCTTTGCTGCGTTTCTTACTATATTCATAATATCTCCTATCAATTTATTATAGGGTTATTTTAACAACTTAAATTGTTATTGCAACCCCTAATGACTAAAAAGGTAAATCATTATCATCTTCGGTTGGTATATAAGTATCTTCTTTTGTTTCAAAATATCGCTTTGCCCATTCTTGCCCAAAGGTTTTAGGCAACCCATATGCTTCAAAAAACTTAAACTCATCACCATATTTTATGTGAAGTTCCGTGTGGTGCATAAGACACAACGGAATAGCATTCCTATCATTCGCTTTTAACGATAAACCCCTCACACCGTCATACGGTTTTAACAAATGATGTGCTTGAACTGGATTGCTGTGAGCATAATAACCACCCTTTTGTATAAGACATGGCAGTGTCCTAATCCAATCTAGATGTTTTGCGTTTTCGTATTTCTTAGACATAACAACTTAAAATAGCAAAAAATTGCTGTCAGAGGTAGCCTATAAGAGCATCTTTTAGTGTGGTTAATGGTCTAGCATTAACGAAGCAATCACTAGAAAGGTACTTTCTCTGCATTATCAGACTCAACCAGTCTTAGACTACAACTTGTGTAAGGTGTTCCTTCTTTGGATTCTTTTTTCCAACCACCAAACTTATAAGTAGTTCCGTCTATTGTAATTTTTCCACCAATATCCGGAGAAGATTCTGATTTTTTTTGATCTTCTGAATTAACATGGAGTAAACCAACACTAACCATAAGCTCATGTTTTTTCTCACCTCTATCATTGGTGCTTTCAACAATGGCACTATATTTTTTTTGACCATTTATAGTAATGCTACCTTTCCTGTGAATGGTTGAATCGTTTTCATGCCACATAAAACCTTTTAGTTCATTATCGTATTCTTTTTGATCGCTCATATTGTTTCCACCTTTGCTAATTTATATTTAAAACCTTTACCGTTTTCTATTCTTTTTTTAAAAACTACCTCATCATACTTTGATAACCCATATTTGAGTCTTGCAGGTTCTTTTCGCAAATTTCTTATTGATGCTGATATGCTTGGTTCACCATACTTTGTACCAAAATGCTCAATTATAATTTTTTGTAATTCCCAAAAAGTCCACCAACCACCTTTATTCATTACTAAAAAAACACAATCATCTAATGTTAATGTATCTTTGTTTGGTTTTTTTTTCATTACGCACCTACATATAGTGTTAACAATTTTTCAAAATGGGGTTTATTTTTATCTACCTCATTAAGTTTATTATAAGCATCTTCTATGATAGTAGAATTAGCCTTAAAGGTTTCTATACACTCTTGGCTTTTAGGGTCAGCTAATACTTTACGCAATCCATCTAAGTATGAATCTATATCCGGAAATGCTGTTATAGCAATACCGTCTTTATTCCTTATAACTAAAGAATCTTTAGGTTTAGTTTTACTAACTGCAGGTGCAAGTTTATTTCTCTGCATTGCTTGTTCAGCATCATCATCTTCTTTCTTAGTAGCAACACCACAAGCCATAAGCAGTGAGTATCTTTTAGCATAACTAAGAGCAGAGCCGTATGCTTGGGGGTCTTGTTTAGAAGCAGGGATAGTTACTCTGCCTGTGCTTATCTTTCCACCGTGTCCGTAGAAGATAGTCTCTACACAAGCACCGTTATCGCAGTCATGTGATTCTTGTTGTAGCAATATGCCATTATCATTCAGTGGCTTTTTAACAGAATCAATTACTTCTTTTAAGGTAGCGTAGTCGCTCTTAAAAAATGGGTTGTTTCCATCTTGTACCACATGATCAATTTCTTGTTGTGCCTTGATCAAAGCATTTATCAAATTATCAGTCATTTTATCCTCTTTCAAAAAATAATTTATTAGCACCAATGATTTCATTAGTACCCCATTGATTAGTGAATTCTTCATTTGATATGTCCGGTTCTAGACATGACAAATAACACACCTCACTAATATCGCTAGACAATGCAAGTAACCTCATCATCTTATTTGCAATTCTTTTAATTTCTTTCCAATTTTGTTCTATATCAATAATTTCAAAACTATGTAATTCTTTTTTAGTTCTTGGTACATATATACAATCTACTACTGGAGTTACACCAGTAGCTTTTGCATAAAAAGATAGTTGATATTGATAGTCTTTTTTTGGTTTTGGTTTAATACCTGTAGTTTTTATATCTCGGACACAGTTTTCGTATAACAGATCAATGTAACCAATCATAGGAATTGGAAGATCGTCTATTTGGTGTTCAACTCTAAGTTGTGCATTAGTAGGAACTCCAAATGTTCGGAACAAAGGCAACATTGCAGTAATTGTATCTTCCGTCATTTCTCTTTTTTTCAAACAAGCATCAAAATCATATATAGCATTTGTTTCATATATTTTTGCATATATCTTTTCGTATTCTCTATTTGTTGCATCAATACAATCTTGCACTGTTGCGTTATGGTCAAAACAACCGTGTGTAATTCCTTGTTCAATACAAGTGCCGTAGCTCATAGCAGGGGAATAGAATCTATCTCTATAACCTGCAATATTAACTAACCACTTAGCAGGGTTTTTTCTGAATTTGTTGATTGATGACGGACTTAGATATTCTACTCCGTGTTGTTCAAATGGATTATTCTTCATGTTAAGTACCTCAATTAATGACAGTATTATGACACAAAATGGGTTTCATACAAGTACTTTTGATGCTAGACTAGATTTTATGAAAATAAATCAGTGGTTAAAAGAAGAAAAAATTACTCATTCTGAATTTGTTAGTATGTGCAGAAATAATGGTTTAGATATTTCACACAGTGCATTAGCGAAGTGGTGCCGTGGGTTACGAATTCCACGAAAAGAGGAAATGAAAACTATACACCATTGCACAAATGGAAAAGTATCAGCTAACGATTTTTATAATTTACCTATTGCAGAATAATTTAAATTGGTACATTATGTGCCAATGAGTATACAAGCACTTTCATGGTCAATTAAACAAAACTGCGACACACCAACAACAAAATTAATATTAGTTTTACTTTCAAACTACTGCGATGAGAACAATAGTTGTTACCCAAGTGAAAAACATTTGGGTAAATTAGTAGGTGTTTCTGATAGAACGGTAAGACGATCTTTAAAATATTTAAGCGAAAATAATTTTATAAAAATAAAAAATAGACTAGGAACTAGCAATAGATATTTTGTTAGTGTGGACACTCCTGACACTAGTATGGACACAGATGTCCAAACCCCTAGGTCACCCATGACCACTAATACTAAAGAAGATACTAAAGATAAATACAGTGTGGAATTTGAAAAGTTTTGGAAAGTATATCCAAGAAAAATAAATAAATATTCAACCATGCAAAAATTTAAGGTTGTGTTAAAAGATTATGACTTTGATAAATTAATGAAAGCTACTATCATTTTTGCATCACAAGTTAAAAACAGTAATACAGAAGAAAGGTTTATACCTCATGGTGCAACATGGTTGTCGCAAAAAAGATTCATTGATTTTGAAAATTTCAAATGGAAAAAAACTTCTTTAAATAATATAGCAGGGTAATAACATGAATATAGAAAGTAAATTAGCTGATAATGGAATTAGAGTAAACAATACTACGGTTGGAAATAGTAAGACTAAATGCCCACAATGTCAGCCACCCCATGACTCACATGACAATCCACTATCAGTAAATATCACAGACATAGGAACTGCAGTTTGGTTTTGTCATCACTGCGATTTTAAAGGTGGTACTGGTGGCAATAATTTTGTTAAGAATAATTATGTTAGTAAACCAGTGTATGTAAGACCAGTAACTCCAAATGAACCAACCAAATCAGAAAGTATGTACAGCTACTTTGCATCTAGGGGCATACATAAAGAAACAGTAGACTCATTAAGCATATACACAGAGGGTAGTTGGTTAGCATTCCCATATCTAAATGCAGACAATGAAGTGGTAAACATTAAGTACAGGACAAGGGATAAAAAATTTAAGCAATCGCCAAATGCAGAAAGAACTCTATTCAACTATCAGAATTCTAAAGATACAGATTCAGTAATTTTTGTAGAAGGTGAAATGGATGTACTAACATTATATGAAGTAGGTTTTACTAATGCAGTATCTTTGCCGGATGGTGCGCCAAAAGAAGCTAAGTTTAAAAAAGATGATGCAAGATTTAAAGCATTAGAGAACTGTCCTTTGTCAGCAAGAAATATAATAATTTTTACAGATAATGACCAAGCAGGAAAAAGTTTACATGATGAGTTATTACATAGGTTTGGCAAAGACATATGTTGGTATGTACAAGCACCCAATGACTGCAAGGATGCTAATGAGGTATTACAGAAGCACGGTACAGAAAAGCTAAAACAAATTATAGATCAGGCTGTACCCTATCCAGTTGACGGTCTCTATACAGCTAATCAGTATCAAGGAAGTGTTATAGATTTATATAACGGTAACTATGTTAAACCTCTAGAAATTGGATACCCAAGCCTAGATGAGATTTATAAGATTATGAAAGGTACATTCCATTGCATTACAGGTGTTCCAAATCACGGCAAGTCATATTTTCTAGATCAAATACTCATTAAAATTGCACAAGAGCATGATTGGTCTTACGCACTCTTTTCTCCGGAACACAGCACATCAATGCACATAAGACGAATGGTTCAAATGTACAATGAAAAACCTTTTGACCTTGGCGAGGATAACAGAATGAGCAAGTACGAATTGGAACAAGCTATGGAGTGGATTCACAATCATTTCTACTTTATAGAAACACACGATACAGTTCCGGACATTGATTATATTTTAGATATAGCAAAAGCCAGTGTTCTTAAATATGGAATAAATGGAATAGTTATTGACCCATACAATGAAGTTAGTGCTAAAAGAGTTGGCAACCAAAGAGAAGATGAACACATAAGGGATTTTATTTCTAAATGCAAAAGGTTTGCTAGGGTTCATGATGTTGTGGTGTGGGTGGTGGCTCACCCCACTAAGTTACAAAAGAATAATGACGGTGGTTATTCAGCACCTTCTTCTTACGATATAAGTGGTGCAAGTCATTGGTCAAATCAAAGTGATTGTATCTTAACCATTCATAGAGATTTTGACGAGAATACTACAACAGTGCTTACTAGAAAAATTAGAGAACAGGATTTATACGGTAAGATTGGTCAAGCAGTGTTTAAGTTTGACAACAACCATAGGGTATTTAAAGAACATAGAATGAGTACTGACTTTGAGATACCGGAGAGTTGGAGCAACTAAAAGCCTTTAAGCTCGTTAATACCTCACTATTGGTTAGAACAACTGAAGCTGATAGAGAGGTTGTCAGACACCTGTTTTTCTAATAACATGACACAATATGGACATAATCTTAAAAAAGGTTGAAGACCTAATACCGTACTTTCAAAACCCAAGAGTCATATCTGACCAAGCTGTCAATGAAGTAGCTAAGTCATTTACCAATCATGGAATACAACAAGTCATTTGCATAGATGAAGATAATGTAATTGTTGCAGGTCATACAAGATTGTTAGCTGCAAAAAAATTAGGCATCAAAGAAGTTCCATGTTCAATATACAAAGATAGTGCTGATAAAATTAATGCATATCGTTTAGCCGATAACAAAGTAGGCGAATACTCACAGTGGGAACAAGATTTTTTAGATGCTGAACTCAATGCACTAAAAGAAACCAACACAGAAATTGCAGGTTTTAACTTAGATGCAAACGATAGCTTGTACGAAAATCTAGATGATATGATTGAGTCTGATGTTGATTTGGATTCTGTTGGTTATGGTGCAGGTGAACTTACAAATCAATTACCCCTAATGTTCTATTTTGAAAAAGAAGATAGAGATGAGGTAATGAACAAATTAGAGTCATTGAGAGATGAAAAAGACCTGCAAACAAAATCAAACGCAATTTTATATTTAGTGAGGAATGTTAAATGATATTAATACCACAACCCAAACATGGCGAAATTATAGATATGACGGAAACCATGTATCCAACAAAATTAATTTCTATTTCAGATGATTATGACTTAGAGCCAATGGTCGGAAACATTTATGGTTTTGTTACTAAAGGTTCTTTTATAATTAACACTGGAAAAAATGACAGAAAGTGGAATGTACAAGAAGGTGATTTCTTTTCTTTAAAAACAAACATTGATGAAATGACAGAAACTTTCCAAGCACAAGACGATTCGCAGATGTTTTGGATTGTTAGATACGGATTTCAAGGAATCAATATGGTTGGAGAATCAGAAAAGCGAGGGAGATTATCTTACATTGACGGTTGCACTGATAGTTTACTTGTCATGCCACCAAGATTGGGCGACCCTTGTTTAAATTATTTGCATTTCCCAATGGGAATAGATCAAACGCAACACTTACACCCAAGCATCAGAATGGGTATTGTTATAGGTGGTAAAGGCGAAGCATTCCAAAAGCCTGACGGCAAACAAAAAGGTTGGGAAGAAGACTTATCCAAAGGAATGATGTTTTGTTTAGAAGAAGGCGAGATACATAGTTTTAGAACTGCAGAAAATTACATGGATATTATTGCTTATCATCCGGACTCAGACTTCGGACCAAGCGATACCAACCATCCAATGTTAAACAGAACCTATATTAATCACGGAAAAGGGTAGGTCTTAGGGTATTAACTACCCTTCAAGATGCTCTTTGACCGTATGTCAGAGGACTAAATTTTGTCAAAAGTGCATAAAAAAAAAGAAATAGACAAAGATGTCTATGAATTAGCACTAGAACGAATAAGACGAACCTATGATATTTTTGATAATGTAGTTGTTATGTTTAGTGGTGGGAAAGATTCAACCGTCTGTCTCAATCTAACACTCCAAATTGCCAAAGAAAGAAACAAGCTACCTCTTGATGTTTATTTTTTTGATGAAGAAGCTATACCCTATGAAACTATTGACTATGTAAAAAGGGTTGCTGATCTGCCTGAAGTAAATATGAATTGGTTATGTGTACCAGTTAAGCACAGAAACGGTTGCTCTAGAAGTGAACCATATTGGTATACATGGGCACCTGAAGATGAAGAAAAATGGGTCAGACCAATGCCTGATTATGATTGTGTAATACAAGAAAAAGACTTGCCATTCTTTCCCAAAGAAATTTCTAAAAGACCAACAGTTCCGGAATGCAATGGTTTACTTTTCCCACCTCAAGACTGGGGAGAAGTCGGAGTGATCATGGGAATAAGGTCTGAAGAATCATTAACAAGATACAGAACAATATTACAAACTGGTGATGGGAAACGGTATGAAGATTACATAATTAGTCTGAAATCAAAAACTGCATTAGGCAATGTATTTAAAGTTTGTCCTATATACGATATGAAAACTGTGGATGTTTGGACACTTCCACAAAGATTTGGTTGGGATTACAACATTACATATGACATTCTAGAAAAACTTGGACTTACACATTTGCAACAACGGTGTGCTCCCCCATATGGAGAAGAACCTATGCGTGGATTATGGCAGTACTCCATAGCCTTTCCGGACATTTGGGATAAGATGCAATCAAGAGTTGCAGGTGCAGCAACAGCAGCAAGATATGCAAATACAGAACTTTATGGGTTTGGTGGTCTTCCAGAAAAACCTGCTGACATGGAATGGCTTGAATTTGTTAAGTATTACATCAGTAAACACCCTCAACCATATAAATCTGAAGTTGCAAAACGAATCCAAGAACAAATTAGGGCCCACTATGTCAAAACTTCTGAGCCTATTTTAAAAACTCATCACTATGTTACAGGGGTTGGTTGGGAATATTTACTGCGTATAGCTATGCGTGGAGATTACAAAGGTCGTAAACAACCATTGTTTACAACTGATCCTAAACAACAAGCATCACAAAAAAAGAAATACGAGGCAGAAAGACATGGCAAAGAATAAACAACCAATTAACAATATGAAGTGGGTTGATAGAGACACCTTGAAGGCAAATGATTACAACCCCAACAAGGTTGCACCAGTTGAGTTAGAACTCTTAAAGACAAGCATTATGCTTTGTGGGTGGACACAGCCAATAGTTGCTCGTGCTAGTGGTGAAATAGTAGACGGATTTCATAGATGGACAGTTTCTGCTGATGAAAAAATCTTTGCATTAACTGGTGGTTTTGTTCCGGTAGTATTCCTAAGTGCAGAAGTTGATGAAGCTCAACAAATGGTAGCAACCATAGTTCATAACAGAGCAAGAGGAAATCATATGATCTTATCAATGACAAGCATTATTAGAAAGATGCGTGATGAACACAAATACAGCGATGATAAAATTCAAGAAATGCTAGGAATGGAACAAGAAGAAATAGATCGTTTATATGACTTTGCACCAATGACTGAAAAGGGTAGTGGTGAGGAATACAGTAAAGGTTGGGTTCCGGATATAAAAGAAAGGGATTTTGATTAAATTTGCGTCCTGACAAGGTCATGGTGAACTTCTTGAAGGTCTACCAATAGTAGACCCCCAACGAAGTAATAGGCTTTTAACCCCATTGCTTTGATCTCCACATAAGGGGATTATCATATGCATCTGTACCATTGCTCCATATGTTCTTAGCCTTGACCAAATCAACTGGGTCTAAATTAAAGTCTCTATAACCCTGTCTTATTGTTTCGTAATACATAGGACTTGGTTTAGCATAACCAGTACGGTTCATGCGATAAACTAAAACATCAGCAGTCTCACCAAAATCTCTAGCAAGTGCATCTGTCAATTTAATCTGAAACCACTCTTTTCTATATAGAGTTGGGTAACCCTCAAATATATCTAAAGAGGCTTCGCACTTATCTGTTATATCCCATAAAGCACCTCGCACTTGCGAACCTGCTTTTTGTTCAATATCAGCTACACCTCTAAATACCAAATCATAGTCCGGCAAAGTAAATGGAACTATTGGTTGAGCATTAGGGCATCGCATACTCATGTTGTCTACATTTAGGTTAGCACCGTAAGCAAAGTAAAACATTATTTTATCTCCTGTAATAAATCAAATTTAAGTAACTCGTCAATGAAAGTATCTGCATTGTAATAATCTAACTTGTAACCAAATTGAACTTTGATACGGTTAGCACATTCTTGCATCCATATTTCTGTAGTATCGCAAGGTGCAAAACTTGATTCTGAAATGGCTTGTACAATGTCGTACTTGTCAAAACCTACAAATATTGCACCACCCTTCATGGTGTATTTTAACTTGTGCATAATGCCCTCGCTCTTTTAGTGTAAAATCTTCTAGTTGCAGAACTTACCAAACCAGTCTTAACCAATCCATTCATAAGTGATGAAAGTTTAGTTTTGTAGGTGCTTGTAGTATCACCCTGTGTAATTTTTACTGATCTGTTTGTGTCAGCAAGTTTTGTCATACCCATACAAACCATGACCCAGTTCTCAATTTTAGCAGGACAAATTGTACCACTGTGATGTCTGAATTCTACAGTTCCATGTTTCCAAAAACTTTCAAGATTTAGTTTGTAGTATCTACCACCTTGAACTTTCTGTAATACATCCCTTGCAGTTTTACATTTATTAATTTCTGCAAAGACAAACTCTAAACTAGAGTCTCTGTAATTTGCATTTGAACGACAGTAGCTGTTGTTACTTAGTCTTCTAGAGTTAGGCATAATAGTATCTATTGCAGATTCAAATTTTGCATATCTCTTAGCAAGGTTCTTGAATTCTTTAACACCCCAATCTCTAGCACCAACATGAACATGAAGTCCACAAGTTCTATTAACATCACAATGCAACTCATTAAGCATAGTCATGAAGTTTTTAAGAATCAGCATATCGTTATCACCTCTTAGTATTGGACTTACAAGTTCTAGTCCTCTACCGTTCCTAGATGAAACTGATGAATCAGTTTTAAGTCTCCACTTACTAGAATCAGTATCGCTGTAAGAAGCAATATATAGTCTAGGCATTGGTATATCTGACGATCTAGAATTGATCTTATCAGCAAGTTCTCTTTGACCCCACTCAGTTGAAATGAATTCTACTTCTACTCCGTAGGTTCTTTCGTTATTAAGTCCGTTCATTTTATCTCCGTTTCAATTTAATATAAGGTTATTATAGCAACTGTTGTTACATATACAACCTCTAGGAACAAAAAAGATTAATTAATTAACAATCATCAAATGTAGGTTTAAGAGCTAACTTATGTTGTTGTACTTCATCAATGCGTGAGTCCGGTTGCTCATCTTCATGGGTATCACAAGTTGCACAATACTTAGTATCAGCTTTGGCATGGATGTAGTTATCATCACATTCGCAATCCCAATAATCATCATGAGTTAATACAGGCAATTCTTTCATTAGTGTATTCTCCTACCGTGCTTAATAACTGTTTGTAATTTCTTCCAATCTTTAGGGGAAAGAAAAGATTGAACTTGATCAAATTTCATACTCATTAAATCCATTTGATACTTAATACTTAGTAGTACTACTTCTTTCTCATACGGACTGAGATCATTGAATTCTTTACCTTCTAAATTATCCATATCTCAACCCCAATATTTCAAAGTCATACCATTGTAAGACCTCATCTTTAAACTCATCCCAACAAGCAAGTAACTGTATTCTCTTAACAGCACACTCATATGCAAAATCCTTATCCTCAAAAACATCAAACTCATTTACATAATTTTTAAACATTCCTTTCAGTAAACGCAAGGCTGTTAACCTAGCATCATCATAATTATTCATAGTATCTCCTATTCAATTTATTAACAGTTGTTATTGTAATCTATTATAAAAACATTGCAACCCAATTTGTGCAATTAGATATAGACATATCGTACCCTATCAACTAGACTACAATTTTGGAATGATAATAAATGAGAATTTTAGGATAAAAATTGAGTACAGATAATAACAAATTAACTATTGAACTTGCAGAAAAAATACGCAACAAGTATGTACAAGGCTTAGATACAGAAGGAGATAGAAAATATTTCTCCATTGATGCTTTGGCTATAGAATATGGAATTGCAAAAAGTACTCTCTACAAATGGGCACAAAAAGAATCATGGAAGTCTCAACAAGAAAGATTCCACCAAGAGTACCTACAAAAATTAGACCAACAACGACAAGAACAACTTGTAGAAGAATCTAAAAGTTTTGATAGCACTGGTTTAAAGATAGCTAAAATATTAATGAATGAAGTAGGAATGTTATTAAACGAAAATAATCAAAGAAGGACAGCAAACCCAAATGACCAAGAAAAGTTTACACCACAAATGGTTCAGCAGTTAGGTAACGCTGCACTACAAGCTCAAAAGCTAGGTAAATTAGCCTTGGGTGAATCCACTGAAAACATGAAACTAAATGCAGAAATTAAAGACACAACAGCATTCAACGAAGCTATGGAACTCTTGGATCAGATTGGAAGAGCCAAGCGAACTGGCGACTTGGGCTCTATACACTAATTGGCTTTCTACAGCTAGAGAGAAGCAACTACCGCCTGAGGAAGATCATTTTATATGGTTGATACTTGCAGGTAGGGGTTGGGGCAAGACAAGAACTGGTGCACAGGACATTGCATTGTATGCACTAAAAAACGAAAACACTATATCAGCAGTTGTTGCTCCTACATTTGGAGACCTTAGAAGGGTTTGTTTCAATGGACCGTCAGGCTTGATGTCTATCATACCTAAAGAATGCCTAGATACTTCTTTTGGCACAGATGGTTATTCTGCAAGTGTCATGGAAATAAGACTATTTAATGGCTCTAAGATAGTTGGATATGCAGCAATCAATCCGGAACGATTAAGGGGACCACAGTTTCATAGAGCATGGTGTGATGAGTTAGCTTCTTGGAGATACCCTGAAGCTTTTGACCAATTAATGTTTGGTTTAAGGCTTGGAGAAGACCCTAAGTGCATTATTACAACTACACCAAAGCCAATACCAATACTAAAAAGTTTAATTGTCAGAGAAGATGTCCATGTTACCAAAGGTAATACTTTTGAGAACTCAGATAACTTAGCAGAATCAGCCTTGGAAATGATGCGTGAAAGATATGAAGGCACAGCATTAGGAAGACAAGAACTATACGCAGAAATACTTGACGATATAGAGGGTGCATTGTGGACACACAAACAAATTGAAGACACTAGAATAAACAGAGATACCAAAAAAGATTTTAAAACGATCATTGTTGCAATAGACCCTGCTGTAACTGCAGGAGAGAATTCTGATGAAACAGGTATCGTGGTAGTAGGCAAAGACATGAATAATGAGTATTATGTATTAGAAGATGTCTCAGGCAAGTATTCACCAGACGAATGGGGTAGACTAGCAGTGAAGACATTTTATGATTGGGAAGCAGACAGAATTGTTGCAGAAACTAATAATGGTGGAGACTTGGTTGAAAGACTTTTGAGGAGCGTTGATAACAATATTCCTTATAGGTCAGTAAGAGCTACTCGTGGGAAAATGCTTAGAGCAGAACCTATAGCAGCACTTTACGAACAAAAAAAGGTTCATCATATGGGTGCTTTCCCTGAATTAGAGACACAAATGTGTACTTATGTGGGTCAGTTGAAACCCAGTCCTGATAGATTAGATGCTCTAGTTTGGGGTCTTACCGAACTAAGCAAATCACAGGGAACAATTAACTGGAGAATTAGCTAATGGCAATTTTGGATAACATAAAGAACATCTTTACTGGCAAACCTGAAGTAAAGAACTCAAACATGATGGGTTATTTTGGTGTAGGTACTGAAGAATCTAAGCAATATAAATATGAAGACCTAGCAAAAGAGGGTTACCTAAAGAACGCTATTGTCTACAGATGCGTTAATGAGATAAGCAAGGGTGCAAGTTCAGTTCCTTTTGTATTAAAAATGGGCGATCAGATTATAGAAGAACACCCACTGATAGATTTGTTAATGCGACCTAATCCTCTCCAGTCTTATAGTGAGTTCTTCAATAGCCTATATGGTTATGTTCTGCTTAGTGGTAACGCTTACATCTTAAAGGTAGGAAGCGAAATGGGAACGCCTAAAGAATTGCATCAACTTAGACCTGACCGTATACAAATCAAAGGTGGTGGAAATCCCATGCCTGATAGATACGAATACATGGTCAATGGACAGATTAGAGAATCATACCCTGTAGATCAAGTGAACGGATTTAGCGAACTAAAACATATTAAGCTATGGAATCCATTAGACGATTATTACGGTCTCAGTCCAATGAGTGCTGCCGCTGTTGAGGTAGATCAATTCAATATGTCTAGTAAACACAATGTTAATCTTTTGCAAAATGGAGCAAGACCTAGTGGAGCTATAATATTTAAACCACAAGATGATGCAGGATTTGCAGTCAATCTTACTGAATCACAAAGACAACAACTTCTCACCGATATGAACAATAGATTTGCCGGTAGCAAGAATGCAGGTAGACCAATGTTGCTAGAAGGAGATTTTGACTGGAAAGAAATGGGATTATCTCCTAAAGATATGGACTTTGCTAATCTTAAACATATGAGTGCAACAGACATTGCTCTTTGCTTCGGTGTACCAAGTCAATTAGTTGGTGTTCCTGATAGTCAAACTTACGCTAATGTTGCAGAAGCTAGACTGGCTCTGTATGAAGAAACAATTATCCCTCATCTACGCAAGGTTTCATCAGACCTGAACGAGTGGTTAGTACCAATGTTTGATGATAGATTTTCATTAGAGTTTGATATTGATTCAATACCTGCATTGTCTGAAAGGGTAAAGCGTACCTATGAAAATGTAACAAGTGCTGTAAGGGAAGGCATAATGACTCGTAATGAAGCAAGACAACAACTAAACCTTGAACCAGTAGACGGTGCTGACGCACTATACATATCTGCTAACCTGTTTCCTATATCTGACGGTGATGTTGAAAAGCCAATCAATCCAGTAAACGAAGAAGACTTGGAAGACTATGATGAAGATGAAACTGATAAAGCAATAGCTCAATTATTAGAAGAAGAAAAAGCACTATCTGATATTGACACGAAGCCTACAAACTCTATGGCAGAAGAAGCTGCTAGAGGTCTACAGTGGAGAAAGAAATATAACAGGGGTGGAACTACAGTTGGAGTTGCAAGAGCAAATCAATTAATGAATAAAGAAAATCTATCTGTTGATACCGTATTAAGAATGTACAGCTTTTTTTCAAGGCATGAAGTAGATAAGCAAGGGCAAGGTTTTAGTCAAGGTGAAAAAGGCTATCCAAGTGCCGGAAGAATTGCTTGGGCACTATGGGGTGGTGATGCAGGTTTTTCTTGGTCAACTAAAGTTAGAAATCAAATACAAAGAGAAAGAGATAAATAAAAAAATGCTCTATGAATGGCTTAACTTCGTTAATGCTAGACCCTTTACTTAGTGCAAAGATGCTCATAGAAACTATGTCAGAAGGTTAATTTTGGTTACATATGATTAGAAACAAACAAACCAACAGACTTAATGATTTTAGAAGAGGTAGGGTTAATACAAGGTCTCAATATAGAGAACAACTTGTTATCCGGAATAATCTTGAAAAACAGTTCTACAGAAAACTAAACACACTCTTTAGAAAGTTTCTTAATGTACAACTGTATCTATACAGAGAATTTGGTTTATACGAACCACAAATAGCATCACAAACTCTTAATGAGGATTTTTTTCCATTAATGCAATCGCATTACAACAGAGTATTTAAAGCTGTGTACCTAAACGCAGAAGATAAATTCAATGAGCAAAAGCAAGAAACCTTCGTATTTGGTAGAAGCATAGATTTTGAACAAGTGGTTATTAACTACTTTGCCACTAGACAATTAGTTCTATCAAACATTACTGAAAGTTTAGCAAACAGAATTTCGTCAGCTATAGAAATAGGAAGGTCAGATAACTTAACGCTACAACAAATAGCTAAATTAGTATCAGACAAATTTCTACCAATTAGCAGAAGTCGTGCTGCACTTATAGCAAGAACCGAAACACATAATGCTGCAAGTTTTGCCAGTAATTCATACCACTTACAAGTACAACAAGACTTAGGCACTAAAATGCTAAAGCAATGGGTATCAGCTAATGATGAAAGAACAAGACCTAGTCATTCACAAGCTAGTGGTCAAATAGTTGATATGGAAGAAAGTTTTATTGTTGGTGGTGTACCAATGAAATATGCAGGAGATTCAGCAGGTGGTGCTAAGAATGTTGTGAACTGTAGGTGCGTTATTGTTTATGTAGATGAAAGAGATATAATAGTCTAGTGTTGGTAGTGAGTTAACGGAGACACTTTAACTAAAAGACCCACTACCATTTTCAGCATCACTAGAAAGACTGTCATTTACCTTTTAGCCAGTGCCTAAATATATTTTAACATTTAAATATCAAATTCATCGTACATTCGCTGAACTTTTTTAATCCGATCTTGTAAAGCAGATTCTACAAATTTACTAAATACGAGTCCGTGTTTTTTACAGAACTCTTTTGCATCTATCTTTACTTCTTTAGGTATGTTGATTGCAACCACGCCATATTTTCCTCTATGTTTATCCATAATTATCTCCACCACTTAGGTTTATTTGTTCCCTTTTCCCATTTAGCATAATGCTTTTCATTAATCATATAGTTTCTATAAGACAATATATGACTATCTGATTTGTATTCTAACGGCATAGCTTGTGCAAACTTTGTTAGCTCACCTTCTTGTATATCCATAGGGAATCTAGCAAGACCATCCCATAACTTAGTCCAACAAGCATGATATTTGTCATAGCGATTGTGATACTCCTCACATAAAGAAACGAAATGCTCTAACACCCACCTATAATTTTCGTGTGTTTCTCTTGTCCATATAGTGCAAGGGTGGTTAAGAAAAGCAGGTTTGTATAAATTGAAATCATCGCAGTATTTCTGTGGTGATAATACTCTGTGTGCTGTGCAAAGCATTTGTGCTGTTTCTAATGGCATCTTTACGACTAACTTATCCGGTAATGCTCTAGCTGATTTAGTAGGGCATCTGTGTACTGCAAATATATTCATTTTATACCCTTTTTAAAAGATCAATCTTTTGTGCAAGATCGTCAAAGTTTGCATCTTCTAAGGCTTCACTAGCAACAGCTAATATAGAACCTGCATCCCATTGTGTGAATTTGCTAACCACTAATCCTAAAGCCTCTGCATCTGTAGCTTTATGACCTTTGACAAATGCTTTCTCTTTAATAGCATCTAATAGTGTAGGTAATATAGAAGCAATCATTTTGTCAGTGCTTTGTGTTGTATCTAAGTTTAAGTTTGTCATTTTATTTTCCTTGTTTATCATGTTATGTAGTTATTATAACAACTAGTGTAATAAATGCAACCCTAAATCTATATTATTTATATTTCCCTAAATGTTGTGCTAGACTAAAGCCTGAAGTACTATATGTAGATATATGGAGATAACACTATGACCACTGAATTTAATTCAGAAGAAAGTTTAGCTGTTTGTACCAATGAGTACGATTCTTATAAAGAAGATTCTACACAGAATAAAGCTTCAGCAGATGCACTAAAAACCGGAGACATGGTCTCATGGAATTCTAGTGGTGGCAGAGCAAGGGGAAAAATTACAAGAATTGTAAGAAGTGGGACACTGGCTGTTCCTGATACTGACTTTACTCTTAACGCAACCGAAGAAAATCCGGCTGCATTAATCAGAGTTTATCAAGGTGGTGAACCATCTGATGTTATTGTTGGTCATAGGTTTTCAACACTCACTGAAGTAAAGCAAGAGATTCGCAAAGATGTATTTGATAATCCTGTAGAAGCTAATGCAAGAGCCAAAGAGATTGGTTGTGTTGGCAGTCATTCAATGGACGAGGACGGAAACAAAATTTATATGCCTTGTAAAACTCATAGCGAATACACAGAACTATCTAGTACCGAAGAAGCAGGTTACAAACCAAAGAAGCCTAAGAAAAAAGAAGAAGAAGATTTTTTAGATAACCTAGCTGAACTTAAATCTTTCATTGAAGTTAAGTCAGAACTTAAAGCCTATGATGACGAAGATGACGAGAATAAAGAATACGGTTTGTTTGAAGGCTATGGCTCTGTGTTTGGTAATAAAGACTTAGGCAATGATGTTATTGAGAAAGGTGCGTTTACTAAATCTCTTAGAAAGAGAAAGAACAAAGGTGTCAAACTCTTATATCAACACAAATCAGATATGCCTATTGGTGTATTTGACGAAGTAAAGGAAGATGATTACGGCTTAGTTGTAAAGGGCAGACTTGCACTCAAAACACAAGCAGGTGCAGAAGCCTACGAATTATTAAAAATGGGTGCTTTAGACGGTCTTTCAATAGGCTTTAGAGTGAACCCTTCAGAAGTAACATATGATAAGCGTAATAATAAACGCATAATCAAAGAAGTAGATTTAATGGAAGTTAGCCTAGTAACTTTTCCGATGAACCCACAGGCAACTGTGATGTCGGTAAAAGGTGAACAGTATTCTATTAGAGAATGGGAAAAAGGATTGCGTGATGCATTCAACTTGTCTCGTTCAGAATCAAAGGTTGCTGCAAAAGCAGTAACTAAGTGTTTTGATCAACGAGAGGTTGATGAAAGTGCAGAATTGGTAGAAGCCATAAAGAACTTAACTTTAACCTTAAAATCTTAATAGGAGATAATTATGTCGGAAGATATAAAAAATGCTATTTCAGACCTTGGTCAAACTTTTGAAGAATTTAAAAAAGTAAATGACGATAGGC
>Ga0209634_1000258_pt1 | contig 41076 bp, 38 predicted proteins | sample LinPmetageLP40_FD_184043 | JGI IMG/M metagenome (GOLD analysis project Ga0209634, IMG submission 184043) | Marine viral communities from the Pacific Ocean - LP-40 (SPAdes) (version 2) | ecosystem: Environmental > Aquatic > Marine > Oceanic | place: Pacific Ocean | collected 2010-08-26 | reverse complement strand
CTGTCCAATCTTTTCCATTTTTTGAGTAATAAATATGTTTAGTACCACCCTCACCAACAGCTACCCAAAGATCTTGAACTGGACTGTATGCTACATCATAACCATTACCAGTACCAAAAGGTGTACCGTTTGCTGCTGTCCAATCTTTTCCATTTTTTGAGTAATAAATATGTTTAGTACCACCCTCACCAACAGCTACCCAAAGATCTTGAACTGGACTGTATGCTACACCCTTACCATTACCAGTAACAAAAGGTGTATCGTTTGCTGCTGTCCAATCTTTTCCATTTTTTGAGTATAAAACCTTTGACATTTTATATTAATTTAAAAATTAATATAAAATTAATTATCACTATCACTATCACAAACTAATTCATAATCGTTTTCAATCGTTTTAACTTTTCTATGTGTAGAATTTGTTGAATGAAATTTTTTATGACATTCTTCACACACACTTAATAAATTTGCTGGATGATTTTTGTGATGTTTATCATCAATATATCCGTTACCATTTGCATTTTTTTGATGGTTTAGATGATGTATTTCAATAGACTTTTTATTACAACTTTCACATATTATACCTTTTAGTTTTTTTGCATTATATGAGCTTTTTTTTAAACCAAGAACATTATTATGAGACATATATTTGTTTCTTATATTATATGATAAATCTAAAAATTCTTTAGGCATCATATTTCCTTTACAAACCTCTAATCCATAAGATCTTGCTCCGCTACCGTCTTTTAATTTTCTATCATATATTAAATTATTTGTTGAATCATTATATTTAACGGTCATATGCTTAACTTGTAAATTTTCTAATTCTTTAATTTCTTCATATTCTAATATTTGATGAAAATGGGTCGCAAATACAAAAGTTGTATTTTTTTTATACAAACTCGTCAACCCAGCTGTAAATAAACTTAAAGCTGAATCTAAATCTGTACCAGAACATAATTCATCTCCTAAAATTAAACTATTTTTATCAGATAAATTTAAAATTGTCCGTAATTCTAACATCTCTACTGCAAAAGTTGATAAACCTTTAAAAATATTATCATTACCTAAAATTCTTGTAAATAAAGATTTAAATGGAGAATATCTAAAACTTTTACAAGGAACATAAAATCCCGCTTGAGCTAAAATAACTGAAATACCAATTGCTTTGATAAAACAAGTTTTACCAACTGCATTGGTACCATACAATAACAGATTTTTTAAATTTAAACTATTTGTTACATATAATTCTTTTTCATTTAAAACTTCTACTAAAGGATGTCTTATATCTTCAAAATCAACAAAAGATTTATCAGATTCAATAATCTCTGGTTTAGTTAAATTATATTTTTGATTTATAGTACATTTGCATTGTAACAAATCTGTTTTTTTAATAAATTGTATAATATCTGTTAAAACTTCATTTTCTTTTTTAAGTTCAGTAATAAAATCATAAAAAAATTCTTTATTATAAATATTAATTGACTCTTTTGAATGAGCTTCAACATTAAATATTTCATCAATTAAATCAGATGTTATAATGTTATGATTTTTTTCATGAACTTCCAATCTTATATCTTTTTTATTTAAAAATATATTTCCTACCTGTATATCTCCTTCTTCCATATTATTTACAAGTTTACCACATCTTATTTTAGTAGATGTGAAACATTTTAAAATTTTATTTCTATCATTTATTTTTACAACTTCTTTATTATTCTTTAAATTAGTTTCAATAAGTTTTTCAAAATAATTTTTAATACAGTTTAAATTAATTAAAGATTCATTATGAGTATATATAATTTTATCTAAACGTTCAAAAACACCATGTTTGATAAAATTATTATTGCTTAAGTTATTAACAGACAAATTAAAAGTTTTATTTATTTTTTTGACCAATGAAAAATTTAAATCTGTATGTTTTAAATATTTACATAATTTTTCACAATTTACTAAAGAAAAATATAAACTTTTAAAGTCATCTAAAGAAAATTTTTCTGTTATTAATTTCCTCTGTAAAGATTCTAAATCTTTAATATTAGATAAAAAATCTCTACATGTTTTTAAATCATATTTACTAAAATTTTCAACATCTTCATATAATTCATTTAATTTGTTTACAACAGTTGTAGGTTTAGTTAAAGTATATCTAAAATATCTTTTTCCCATACTTGTCTTGCAATCATTATATAATTCAAGTACAGACGATTTTTTACCTTTTTTTCTTTTATCAGTCAATATATTTAATTGTGTCAAACAACTATTCGCCAATAATAAATTATCCGTAGAATTCTCAAAAACTGGAAATTTTAAAGAAATTGTTAACATACTATCATGATTATTCAAATAATATATTAAATAACAAAATGATGATAAAGTAAAATAATGGGTTTCGAAAATTTTATTTAAAAAATCTTCGTTTTTATTTGGATACATAAATTTTATTTGTTCTTGCTGATATACTTGTTCTCTACATTTACTTATAATTTCATTATCTCCTTCTTTTAAAGAATGATATTTAACATCATCAATATCACAAATATTTACAACTTCATCGATCTCTGTGTCATCTAAATTATGTATAAAAATAATTTCTTTTGGAACATATATCTTTAAAAATCTTTCTAAATCGTCATATATAGTCGTATCATGAATTCCTTGTTTATGATATTGACTGAATAAAGTAAATCCTGTCATAACATCTACTAAACTTATACAAATATAAATATCTTTTGATAATATATTATTTCTATATATCCAAACACATGTAATAATATTAGAATTATTTGAAATATTATTTTCTTCAAAATTTGTTAATGAAGAAAATGTTTTAAAATATTTTCTTGTCTTTTTTTTACTATCTGTTTCACTATCTTCTTGTTTGTAAATAACAATAGTATACCCTAAATCTGTTCCTATTTTAAGATACCTTTCGAGAGTACATCCCGGAATACCTGTAAACCAAACATTTTTGTCGTTAATTTTTGTAATTTTAAAATTAATTTTTGATACAAAATTTTTTATATTTTCATCTTCCAGTTCGCCATTTATTTTTTTTGAATACATCTCAAAAAAACTTCCCACTTGATATAAAATTATTATTTTATCTCCTAATTCCGATTTGTGAAAATCTCTAACTTCAAAATAATGATCGGGAATAGTCATGTTTAATTTTTGTTTTTATTATAAATGTTTTTTATTTAAACTTTTATAAATTTATAAATAAATTATTATATAAAATGAAATTTTATATAAATAAATTGTTATTAGAACACCCTAAAAAAATTAATATGACATATACACAACATTTAAATCACAGTATGTCTATTTCTAGAGATATGTTTATTTGTTCTGTTAAAACAGCAATACATGGTGTTTTACCTTTTTTATATGAGACAAGTTCAACAGATATTATTAATAAATATAAAGATATACTAATTTATAAAAATAAATAATTTTATAAAATTATTTAAAATGGGTAAAATATCACATAGCCACAAAATACCAAATTTGCTTAGAGATGATGATAAATTTATAGGAGGGGTAGAAATAGGAGGTAAATTGTACTGTGTTCCTTATGAATCATATTACATTATGATATACGATCCGTGATTTTATAAAAAATCATAACTTTTAAGTTTTGTACAATCTAATTCTACAATATTACCATTTGTTTCACGAACCCATTTACGAATTTGTGTCATATGTTTCTTTGTCATTGGATTTCTATCATTAAATATAATAACATTAGGTTTTTCTGCTCTCATACCTCTTCCTCTAATTTGCTCAAAAGTAGCCCAATTAGCAATTGTGTAACACATAATTAGTAAATTTGAAGGTTTTCCATCAAAATCGTCACAAAAATTAGCTTCATCAAAACCAACTCCCATTTTACTTCCAGTTCCAATCAAAACACGTTTTGTTTTATAATTTTTAATTGTTCCATATAATTCTGCCGAATCAATTCCAAATTCTTCTAATTTTTCTTTTAATGTTCTACAATGTTCTTTACGATTTGATATAATTATAGATTTAAAATTTGGATTATCGTTAATAATATTAGTTATAATCTTGTTTCTTGGTCCAGATAAACATTGTGCATTTACTAGTTCTCCATATTTGCCTTGTCCGACATCAAATTCTAATTTGGTGTTTAAAATATAAAAATTATAAGGTTTATTTGAAATTTTTCTAATATAATGTAATCCACAAATAGATTGAATCATTTTATGCATACCGTTATCTTTTATTGGGGTAGCAGTTTCTGCTATCACATATTTTGGAGAAAAAGATAGTAATGGTTTCACTCTTGAATGTGAACAAAAACAATGTGCTTCGTCTATAATCAAACATCCTATAGATTCTATCATTTTTTTTGGTATTTTATCTATTCTACCATCCATACAAACTAAAATTTTAGCATTTTCTTTTATTTTATCATTTACAAACCATATATCATCTTTTAAATCTGGTAAACATGTTTTAAATGTTTTTACCCACTGTTTACCAACAGATTCTCTGTGAACTAATACACAAACATTCATATTAACTACATAACTCATCATAACACCCATAAAAGTTTTTCCAAATCCAGGGTATAAAGCGATTGTAACAGATCTAAATTTATTTAAATAATCTACTGCTTCTTTGAAAGGTTCTTTTTGTCTTTCTAAAAGTTTTCCATTAAATTTATCTTTTTTGTCTTCAAATAATTTTGGAAACTCTTTATCATTAAATATTTTTTTATAATAGTTACATGCAAATCTAAAAGGTAGTTTAACTTTTCCATCTTCATATGTATACATATGAACTGGTTTTATAATTTCTACATTAAAGAATTTTTGTTTAAAATTTTTATTTTTTTCTTCTGGAACAAAAGTTAATAATTTATTTATTCTTTCTTTTTCCACATCACTAAATTTTTTTGAATCAAATATTACTGACATTTTGATTTATTTATAATTATTAAATATTTTAAATCAGTTTCAAAATTTTAAAATGACTAAAAAATTTATCATCAATTAAAATGGAGGATAATAATTTAAGTAAATATCGTAAAGGTATTTATATTTTTCTTTTTTTAATTATTGTTATTTTATTTGTTATTTTATTAGTTTTAACATATTCTGGGACAATACACTTAATTAATGAGGATACAATAGTTTTTTCAATACTAGGTTTTATTATATTTTTATCTATATTAATGGTGATAGATGCTTTTTATAAAAAGTAATTATTATAAAGGATATATTTATAAAAATATATTTATAAAATTTAATATGACTACTTATTTTTCACATGGAAGAAAAACATTAGATCCTAAAATAATAAAAATTATTGATCAAAATGCTGAATATTGTAATTGGCATTCACATGAAAATATTGATCATAAAAATTTAAAAGAATATGAAAATGTGGATGGTATAGATGAAAGATTTTTTGGAAAAATAGATTCTGATGGAAAAGTTTATGATAATTGTTGTTATCTTGGAACAAAATCATGGGATAAATTTAATGCTGATATGAAAACTATTAAAAAAAAATATGAAACTTATGTTAAAAATATAAAAAAATCAATAAATTTAATTGAAGAATATAATAAATCAGAAATTAAAAATTTACAAAAATTATTAGAAGATGTTTTAAAATTAATGTATTTATATAAAGAAAAAGATATTTTATATTTTTATAAACTATATAAAGAAAATTACTCTACCTTTTATTTATACAATTTATATAAAGATGAATTAAAAAAAATTAAAAATAAAAATTCGCATTTTGATAATATGTATGAAAAAATTTTATTGGAATGTAATGATGATGACGATCAAATGGTAAAACCTGAAAGAGAAGTAAAACTTAAAACAACTACATATTTAGATATGAATGGTGATATGAAAGAATTAAAAAGTAATAGTAAACAATTAATTATAAATTTATAATTTAGAAAAAAAATTTATAATTTAGAAAAAAAATTTATAATTTAGAAAAAAAATTTATAATTTTTTTTCCATATCTTTCATCAAATAATCAAGTATTTCACTTGGCATTAAAGGTGAATATTTTAGAGTAATATTATAAAAGAATAAAACTTCTATACATCCTATCATCAAAAATAATAAAATATTTGAGATTATTAGATTTTTTAAATTAAATTTTCTTTTCGCTGTATATCTTAAAGAATAATAACTTAACATTGTAAAAATTAGTAACAATATAAAAATAATTATAGAAGATATAGTAAGAGACGAATTATATGAATCTTCTTGAATATCTTTTGTATTATTTTTGTGATAATTTCTAGTATTTAATAAAAATTTTTTTACTTCTGGGTCATGTAAAGCTACATAAAAATTACAATTATTTTCATCTCCTAATTGACATGGTTTAGTTGGATCAAAAGGTCCAGATAATAAATTAAATCTTTGTAAAATAGATCTATTAGTTGAATTTGGTCCACCGTATTTATGATTTAGTTTTCTTATAGGTGATATTACTATGTTATTAATATTTTTTTCTGCTACAGGTTTAATAATTAAATAAAACATAATTAATAATATACCAAACAATATTAAAATATGTAATGTTAAATCGAAAATAAAAATTTCTTTATCCGAAGCTGTTATTAAATTATTTTCCATTTTAATTTATAAAAAAATTATAAATTAAAATGGATAAAACAGGACTAACTATTAATATTTTATCACCTTCTTTATTTTTTATATTAGTATCTTTGGTTTATTATTTTAGTAGAAATAAATTATCTAGTAATTTGTTTTTAATTTCTTTATACACAGTTTTAATTGTGGTTTTATTTTTTACTTACGGAAGTTATATTGAAAAAGTATCTATAAAAAACCAAATAAATTATATAATTGATGAACAAACTTCTACTTTACAAAGTATAATAAAATCTACAACTAGTGGAATTAATTTTTCTGATAATGATTTGATAAAAAGTATACCTCCACAAAATAAAAATTTAGATGATGAAACTAAAAAAAATAATACAAAAGCATTATATGAAGCAATTATTTTTGCTTCTGTAGTTTTTATTATTGGAGTATCATTAAGTTATTTATTATGGAAAAAGAATGGTAAAAATACTTTTTCTATAATGGTTTACCATAATTTAATAATTTTAGTTTTTGTATTTATTGTAGAACTTGTTTATTTTGCTTGTTTATCAAAAAATTATAGATCTATGAAAACAAATGAAATTTATTATAATTTTTATGATGAACTAGTAAAATATTCAAATATAAATTCTTAAAATTTAGTTAAAAATAATTTAATTAATATTAAAAATGGTTAAAACACAAAAAAATTATGAACCTTCCGAATTTGATATTAAAAAAGAATGGGTAAATGTTCTTGTCATTGTCCTTGGATTAGGTGTTTTAATTAGTTCTATTGTATTTTTTAGTTGTGATTTTTTTAAAGGGATAGATAAAACGTTTGGTGTTTCTATTGATTTAAAAAAAGCGGAAGAAGAACGATTATCAGAAGAATCTAACTCTATATATAGTACCAGTTTTGTTAAAGGAATGGCTTATGGTATTTTAGCAGTATCTATTTTATTATCTATTTTATATTCATTAAGATTCTTTAAAATTAAAAATAAGTTTATTTATGGAGGTAAAGCAGTTTTAATTTTACTTTTATTTGTTTTTACTGGACTAATATTACCAGGTTATTATTATATACATAAACTTGATGAAGGTGTACATTCTTCATTCGTAGAATTACAGTCAGCAGAACAATCAGGAATGGCTCTTATTATACTTTCTTTCCTATTAGGATTTACAGCTATAGGAAGTTTGGTATATTTTAGGAAAAGTGAATTAGTATAAATATATTTAACAAAATATATAATATAAAAAATATATTTAACAAAATATATTTTTTATATAAAATGGCAGATAAAGTTTTTAATCCTTATACCGGAAGATATGTTGATCCAAATGGTAGAACCGCAAAAAAGTATAATTTAATGAGTCCTAAAAAAATGAGTCCAAAAAAGAAAGAATCTGTTCTAAAAGCTGCTCCTGCGGATTTTCATGAAAAAAAACCTTTGAGAAGACCTGTAAAATCAGATGATAAGACTCATAAAGGAATGGTTTATGTTAAAGATTCTTCAAAAAAAGACGGGAAAAAACTAGTAAGATTTGGATTTAAAGGTATGAGTGATTATACAAAACACCATGATAAAAAAAGAAGAAAAAATTATTTAGCAAGAAGTGGAGGTATTAGAGATAAAGAAGGAAATCTTACAAAAGATGATCCAAAAAGTGCAAATTATTGGGCTAGAAGAATTTTATGGTAAACTTGATGAAAGGAAAAACTTTAATTTTTTTTGATGAAAGGAAAAACTTTAATTTTTTTTTGATGAAAGGAAAAACTTTAATTTTTTCCTTTCATCAAACCCTTTCTTTTTTGTTCTTTCTTTCAAAAAATCAAAATATCTAGAACTAAGTTTATATCTTTGGACACCTTTTCCTGTTTTTTCGTTAATAACTCTTAATCTTTGTTTAAGTACATTTGCTATTTGTACAATTCTAGCGTGAGATTTTTTTCCAGTTTTATACAAATTTTCCAATTTTTTGATGGTATCTTTTAATTCTTGTAAAGTTTTATATTTTACTCTAACAGTGTCTTTTGGATTTGCATCACTGTATAAATCATATTTTTCAAAATATGTTTTAGATTTTGTCTTTGTTGGTGATAATTTATTTTTCTTTTTACGACCTTGACAATGAGCTTTTTGGGAAAATCCTTTTGGATTTTTACAATTGATACTTTTTTTATATTTTTCTGACCATTTACCACCTTTTTTTACCATTTTAATTAATATTATTTTTTTGTTTTAATTTTTTCCGGTTCCCCAATTATTAGCACCTCTTTCTCTACATTGAGTTAATTGACCACTTGCATAAGCACTTGGCCAAACCTTAACTCTACTTTTAACTTTATAATAACATGCATCTTTTTCACCAGCACTCATTGTTAAATTATATTTTTTTGCAGTAACTCCATCTTTATTTACATATCTTCCAGAATAAGGATTAAAAACTTTACCTTTAATTTTAATTGGTGATTTTGTTTTTGTTTTAGTTTTAATTGGTGATTTTGTTTTTGTTTTCATTGGAGATTTTTTACGTTTATGTTGGTAACTTATTTTTTTACTACTTGTTTTTTCACGTTTGAATCTATCTTTTTCAGATTTAGTCATTTCTCCAACAGTCTTAGGTGTTTTATCTGATACACGTTTACTAGGTCTGCATGCTGGATATGCTCTTTTTTCTCCTTTTTGACGACCACATGGTTTACCGGTTTTAATATCAACCCATTTTTCTTCAAACCATCTTTTTAACCCACCTTCTCCCATTTTTAGTATAAAAATTTTAGTATAATTAAAATTTTTAGTATAATTAAAATTTTTAATTATACTAAAAAATGGTTAAAAAAACCAAACCAAGTTTTAAATTTGAAGAAAAAAAAGTGGTAGATATTTTACTTTTTTTTCTAGGTGTTGGTTTAATTGTAACTACAAGTTTATGTATTGATAACGAACTATTTCAAAATATACCAAATTTTAATTTAAAAGATTCAAATAAACCAGGTAACCAGAGGACCGGTTCATTTGTTTATACAACAAATTTAATGAAAGCTATGGTTATTACAATTTTAGCAGTCATAATTATACTTTGTTTATTATTTTTATTAAGAACTTTTAGTTTATTTTTAAATGTGTATATTCATAGTATTAAAATAATTTTAACTATAATATTATTAGTAGCTGTATCTTTATTAATTCCAAGTTATTCTTATATTAGTAATACATCTGAATCAAAAGATTATCCAGAATTGGTAGAACATAATTTAAAAGAAGAAGATTTAAAAAAAGTAAACAAATATCTTTTATCTACTATAATACTTAGTTATGTTTTTGTTTTTATTTCTTTATCAAGTATTATTTATGATATTGTTAACAGAAAAAAATTGTTAGTTTAAAATTGAAAAATTTATTTATATTTTGTAAAAGAAGATGGGAAAAAAACAATCAAAGTTAAGTCTTGATGATCAAGAACATTATATTTTTGTTCATCAAGTAGAAAATATAAAAAATCCTTATTTTCCATTTATAAGAGACATTGAATTCTTGCTTGATAAATCAATTCAAGGTGTTTTTGGTTCAAAAGATGAATTATTAGCATATTTAAAAATTTTATTTTTTTCTGAAAATGTTAAGATTTCTCATCCACAAGTTAATATTGTAGCAAGATCTATAATAGAAATATTAAAAATAAACCACGAAGTTAATTTTAATATTATTAATAATGAACTTCATGTACAAGAATACAATAGTAACATTTGGCAACATGTGAGACATTATTATGATGATTTAAAAAATAATTGTAATAAAAAAATTTATTCTTTATAATTTTTATTTACCAGTAGAATATAAAAATTTAAGTACAAATTCAAGTTGTTATCAAAAAAAGAAATAGAATTTTATTTATTATATTTAGAAGAACTAATAAAAAAATTTAACATTATTTAGAGTGATAAATAATGTTCACATCAAGGATTAATTCAACCCATTGCTTGTTCAATTTGATGGGACTTCTTGTTCATCTTGATCATCTTGATAAAAATCATTCTTCGCTTGTGGTACCATCTGGCCCAGATCTGGTACCAGGCGGTCCTGGTCTGTTTTATAACATGGTACCACGCGGTCCAGATCTGGTACAAGACAATCCTGATCTGACATGATGCAGAACAATACTATTAATTTGAAATTAATAGTAAAAAATCAATTTTTTCGACTTATTCGTAGTCCCTAATTGCTTTTCCTCTTGGAAATCTTGGAACTCCTTTTTCTGTTAATTCTTGAAATTCGAAAGTCATCATTTTTCCTAAAATTAATGAAGGATTTTTTAACCATTTCTTTCTTACTTCATTTGTAGCTGAAGGTTTAACAGTGAATATATTACCCCTTTTATCTTTCAATTTAATTAAAGCTAAGTCTGAATCTCTTCCTCTACCAGAAATGACATCTATTATTTCTGCTTCTTCGTCTTGTATATCTTTATGTTTAAGGATTCGATTACCCCTACCAGGGACGTATAATGAATCAGTATAACCTTTTTCGGTTTTGTTACCTGAATATAATTTTCGTATCATTGTACCCTCAAAACCTAAATTTGTTACATATTTATGAAAAATCTGTATATCTTTTGGAGTTTTGGCCCAATAAGTGTTCATAACAACTATCATGAAATCTTCACCTTTTTTTAAATTTTTAATATATTTTTTATAAGCATTCATAAGGTTAACCCATCTATTTTCATAAGGAACTTCTTCATTAGTATCGAATATGTAATACTTTATATATTTTTTTATATCATCAGGTTTAGTATTTTTATCTTTTTTAACAATGGATGAGATTTTATTAAAATTAATATTAGGAGAATATAATTCTCCGTCTAATGTTAACCCTTTAGGAAGATAACTTAAAAAAGATTCAAGATGGCTATCAAAGATATCACTAAAATGTTTCCATTCAACATTATTTCTGCTATAATATCTAATTTTACCATTATAGAAAAGTGATAAACATCGAATACCATCTATTTTTGTAGTTAGACCTAATGGAAATTTAAGATCATTTTTTTTAGGTTCATATTTTTTAGCTAACATTGGACCTTTTAACGGTGGTTTAACATTTTGTTCGTCATAACCTTCACGTTTTTTTTTAGTAAACCTAGAATTCATTTCTAAAATTGCTTGTTCTTTTAAAGTTCTGTTTGCTTTGGGTATGACTTCAACCATATCTGTTTGAATTTTTCCATCGACTTGTCCAAAATTTATAATTATATTTTTAGATTTAGGATCAAATTTTATTGACCAAGAAATAACAGCTCCCAAAGCGTTTTCTTTAAAAATTATAGGTAATTCTATAAGGTCTTTATCTTGTTTAACTTGTTTTAAAGTTAATTTTCTTTTATTTGGTATTTTTTTAGAATTTAATAAAGCATCCATTTTTTATTAAACTAAAATTTTACTCAATTTTAGTTTAAAGATTATTGAAATAAAATGACAAGAAGTTTTTTAGATAAGTTAAAAAGTCTAGAAAACGATAATGGAAGTGATTCAGAAACTGATCAAGAAGAATTTGGTAACAATTCAGAGGTAGTTATAACTACACCAAAAAGAAAAAGAATCATGTCGGAGAGCGATTTTACAGAACCACCTAGACAACCAATATTAAATAATTCTCCTAGAATACGTCTTAACACACCTATAAGAAAAAAAATTCCAGATTCTCCTATAAAAAAAGTTTCATCACCAATTTTAAATTCTCCAAGAACAAATTTACCAGGGGTTCCAGAACCAGTGGAAAACAGAAAGATAACACCACTAAAAGCAGAAACTCCTAAAAGAGATTATCCTTTAAGGAAACCAGAAACACCAATAAGTGTTATAGATGAAGATGATATCAATGATAGAGTATATAAACTAGTAAATAATTCTGCAGATATTGATTATTCAAACGAAACAAATGAAATTAAACTTTTAGCACTAGATTTATTAAGAGCAAAATTTGACAATTTAAGGATGATATACAAAGATAGAAATATTGTTTATCCGGAAAACAAAAAATTGAATACCGTACATAAAAGATATCATGACGAAATAAAGGCTATTTATGTATCAATGAATTTAAGTCAAATACAAATTGGTTATGTTGTATTTGTAATGGGTATTGAATTTTTATGTGTGAAATTTTTAAAATTACCTATGTCAGGATTCACTAAGATGGAATTAAAAAGAATATACAAACATCAACAATTAATGATTGAAATAGGACATTCTATGTATAAATTAGGTGGTGGTGGTGAAGGTGGTTCTCAATGGTCTTTAGAATGGAGAGTTTGTTCGACTATGGCATGGAATATATTTATTTTTGCCTGTGTCAAATTTTTGTCTAATTATATCGGGGGTGATTCTATGATCGATACCATAAGAAATGTTATTGACGGATTAGTTGACAATCCTGTTTCTAAGAGTGATGTTGAAAATGGTAATTTTCAAAATAATAATAGTAGTGAAATGGATTTACTGAATTTATTTGGATCAGGTAAAGAAGGTGGAGGATTAGCAGATATTATTGCTAATGTTGGTACAAAAATGACAGAAAATATAGAAAAACAACCAAAAAAAAGTAAAATAATATTTAATGACTAATTATTTGATACAATTCTATAAAAAATTTGTTTATCTATCAAAGTATCTCTAATACCAGATTCTCTTTCAAATTTTATAATATCTCCTTTTTTACATTTATAGAATTTAACCAGTGGGTCTGAAACTAAAATTCTAGGAAAAATATATTTATTAATTATATTATTTTCTTTCAAAAAAAGTTCAAGTTCTGTATTTCTATAAATTTTTAATATTTTAGGTGAGTAAGAATGTTTTGAAATATCTATAAATTTATTATCTGTGTATGGTATAATATTAAAAACATCATCCGTATATTCAGAAGAAATATTTAATTTTTCACAACTTTTTATAAAACTAGGGGAAGGAGTTTTTTCATTTAAAATAACTGCTTCTTTGCAATCTAGTTTAACTAATAAACAACATAAGTATTTTAATGTTGAATTATTTGGTGGTAAAGATGAAAAAAAGAATAATAATTTACTATCTTTATTATCTTTTTTATGATATATATTTGACATATTAGGTCTAATATTATTAAATACTTTTCTTTTATAATCTAATTTACAAGTTTCGTCATATTCTAATAAATTTAAAACAGGCGTTTCTTCTTCTAAATATGAATCAAAACCTATTTTATTTATATAATTTTTTTCTTCTAAGTATTCATAATTATTAACTTTTAAAAAACTAAAACTTGTATTTTTTATTCTTTCTAATATAGATTTATCACTTATATCATTAAGTATTTGTTCTACACACAAAGATTCCATTTTTAAATAAATAAATTTAAAAATCAATTATTAAAAAATATAATTTGAAGACATTTTTTAATAATTAATAATAATCAATTATTAAAAAAATATGTCTTCAAATGATAGTTTTAATATTTTTAAGGAATGTAAAAATCAATTTGGTTTGAATATGAATACCTATAGACAGAAAAATATAAATGGTTATGATTGTTGTTTTAAACCAAATGTTATTACTTTTGAAAAAGTAAATAAATATAATGAAGTTAATAGTTCGGAACCTATAAAGTTAAATACTTATGTTACAAATGTAACACAATATTTATTTTATTACCAATTATTGAATATGGAAGGATTCCCAAAATATTCAACAGCCACAAAATATGTTAGCGAAACTGCAATTAATTCTAATAGTGTTGGTTGTAAATTTTTTGCTAATAATTCATCAGATACATATTATTTATTTAAAGATATAATACCTGCATCTGAATTCAATATGTACACAGGTACAAGTACTACTTTAAATTCTAACGCTACATATGAAAATAAAATACAACAAAGTTTTGATTTTTTATTTAATTATGTCAAAGATAGTCAATTACCAATATTAAAACAAATACAATTTACCAGTAACGGAGAAGGTGTTAGTTTACCAAATTTTGATTCAAATAAAATTACATGTAATGATGTAAATGATACAGTTAAATATATAAAATATCAAGAAAGTAATGAACATAATTATTTTGAATTTTTCACTATATGTTTACCAAAAAATCAAAATAGTATAGATTTAAAAAATACAAATATTTATTACCAATTGTTTAATTATATGAATGACGACGGAAGCATTTGTACTACAAATACTTGTAAATCTATTGAATATCCTTCTGTTTCTGGTTCTTACATAGGTAAACCTTTAGCGGAACAAAATAATCAACCTTATAATGCTGTTACTATTACACTAATTATTTTTGGTTCGTTAGCAGGATTAATTATATTAGGGTTTATTTTATATAAAATACTAAATTCTGAGGATGAAGATTTAGAAGATGCTTCCGATACTGTTAAGAAAAGTTTGTAATCCTAATTTAAAAAATTAATATTAAAAATGATTTTTATTTTCTATTTATAAGAAATGGAAAATATTCAAATTATACCAAAAGAAAAATTTAAACCATCTACTATTACAACAGTTTCTAGTTTTAATACTAACGTCAATGTTAATATTATAGCAGAATTTTTACCAGTAACTCATATTTTTAATAGTGATAATAAAAAAATAAAACTAATATCTGGTTCAAGACATAGTATAGAATATTATGGAACAGATTATATAATAGTTTCTGTATGTTATAAGAAAAATAGAAGAGGAATGAGAACAGGAGCTATGAACAATATGGTTTCTTTAGATATACAAGTAGATGGTAAAAATATACACTCAAAATTATCAGAAATATCAATTACAAATGTTGGAACTTCAAATATAAAATTTGCAGAAAAAGTTTTTGGTTTAATAATTTTACATATTAATATGTTAAATAATAATATTAAATATTGTAAAAATTTAGGTGAAAAAATAATTAATAAAAATAAAGAATGGATACTTAAAAATTGTACAGATGATAATAATAACCTTATATCTCTTAGTAATATGTTGTCTAAAATAAATAAATTAAATTCAACAGAATATGATATTAGGTTTATAAAAATTTTAAGTATATATTTAGATGACTTTGAAAAAGATGAATCTATTAAATATTTAGAAAAAATAAATAAATTTTTAACATTTCCAAATATATTTAAAGGATTTTTAAAAATTACTAAACCTTCTATTTTAAATTCTGTATACCATATTTTACTTAGTAAAGAAAATAAGATAAGAGTACCTTTACATAGATTATCATTTTTTCTGGCAAAATTAAATATTAGAGTTGAGTTTCATAATTGGATATCAGAAGGTGTAAATATTTGTTTTCCAATTATGGAAAATAAAGAAGGTATACATACATTAAATAAAATATATAAACACAGGTTTACTATCCACGAATTTGGTTCTATTAGACAATGCTCCCCAACATATACAGATGAATCATATCTTTATTATACAAATGTTGTAAAACTAATACAAAAATTTGTAGAAAGTAGAAAAAATATATAAATCCATATTTAACAGAGAAAGTATAGATCTATAAATCCATATTTAACAGAGAAAGTATAGATCTATAAATCCATACTTTCTCTGTCAAATTTATAAGATTTCTTTTTTTTTAATACTTCATCTACTAATCCATACTCTAAACAAATATCTGAATCCCACCAAATATCGTCTCTTAATACTTTGTCTAAATCTCGACTAGTTAAATTTGTAAACTTTTTGTATAAATGTCTGATACGCTTCATTAAATTCTCCAAATTATCTATCTCATTTTCAAAGTCAGTAAACTTACCCCAAAATGCAGAACTTAATTCATGTATTAACATATAAGAATTAGGTGTAATTAGTTTGTAATCACAACTAATACTAATTAATGTTGCAGCAGAAGCTGCACTTCCTTCAATAATACTTACAACAGGAACTCGTAAATTTCTAATAGTATCTATTACACCAAATGCCGCAAAAACACTACCACCATTACTATTTATATGTAAATATATATATTCTTGATGATTTTTATGTTTAAATTGTTTTGTTAATAAAGATTTTTCTAATTCTGTAAGTTTTTCAATTAATGATAAACAAGATCTAGTTGTTACATCAGAATAAAAATAAATATGATTATCTTTAACTCTGTTATCAGTTACTTGATTTAAAAAATTAAGTTCAGGTAATTCTATTTTAATTTCTTTTTCATCTTCTTCGTTATTCATTCTCTTTCTCTTTAATTGAGGCATTTTCTTTTATAATTTCTTTTTGGTGAATTGAAATTTTTCCTAAAGAACATTCGAAACTATAAACGTGTTCTCCTTCTTTTTTTTCATTATCAAATGAAATAGTTGTTTCAATATTTTCTTTAGTAACATTTAAATTTTTTTCTGAATCTTTTTTAATTTGTTTTAACATATCCATCAAATTTATAATAGTATTAAATAATTCGTTTCCTTCAGATTGGACTTCTAAATCTGAAGTAGGTTTAATACTATTATTAAAAATATTTTTTAACAACATAGTTAATCTATCTTGTTCTTGAATCTTAAAAATCCACCCTTCTTTATACATATCATTATCTTCAATACTGCTGAATCTACCAAATTGTGAAAATTCTTTACTAAAAGCTTTCATAAATTCGTCCGTCGAACATAAAATTACAGATACAGATTTGTGATTATATAATTTTATATCATGTCTAAAAACTTCACCTATTTTATTCATATAACTTGATTCCCAATAATGTTCCATTTTATTTAACTTATTCTTTAAAATAAAATTAATTAGTAATATTTAATTTTATTTTATTTTAAATAATTAGTAATATTTAATTTTATTTTATTTTAAATTAATTAGTAATATCTAAATCATAATATTCTGTACCCCTTAAATTTGCAAATAAACATAATCCAGGACTTGTACTTGTTATATTTACTTTAAAATATTTACTATTAAAATCTTTAGAAAACTCATTCACATAAACTTTTTTAAGAACTTCTTGATTATTTATATAATAATGTACACATGTTCCAATAATTGAATTAGTATCAGGGTCATATGTTCCAGGTGTATTATCTAATTCAATTATTGGATTTTTTGTTCCTTTAATTACAAGTTTAATTCTTTCCTTGTTGCTTTGATCAGTTTGATCAAATGTATAATAATAATTAATTGGAAATTTAGATATTGATATATCAATATTTTCAGAATTATTTTGAATATTAAATTTTTTATTCTTAATATCATATGTTACAGTAAAATTTATTTTATCAACATATAAAGGATCATTTAATTGTTTATTAAATTTAAAAAAATAATTACATTTAACTAATTCTGTATTAATATTTCTTGTATTACTACCATGACCTGTAAAATTTTGTCTTAAAAGTTTATAATTATCCATATCATTACTAAAATAACTGTTATCATCCTCTTCATTTCCTCCAACTGGATATAATGAATTATATGAAACACCTGTATTACCTATTTTTTTTAAAAATATTTCATTCAATTTGTAAGAATTTGATTTTCTGACATTATTATTTGGATCTACGTATTTCATTACACAAACCGAAACACCTTCTTCTGTACCATCTATAATATTTTTTGGTATCCCTGTTATAGAATATTTATCATCTCCTAAATCTGAAATTTTAAAAATCTCATATCTATTATAATTATATAAACATAATCCATTTGTACCATCGGTTCCTGTCTGAATACCTGTATTTTTGTCAAATAATAGTTCGTTTTTATAATTACTAAACACCAACGGATACAAACTTATACCTGGAGTAGAATCATATTCAATAAAAGTTATTTTTCCTAAGTAATTGTATCCAAAATATGAAGAAATTTTGTAATAACTTGGACCAACATTATTAACAGGGGAAAACATAAAAGTTAAAGAATTTGATAATTCATATATTGATATACCCTCAAATTGTTGAGTATAACAAATATTATCTGTATCTTTAACAAAACCATAATTAAACATACTTATATATTGTTCATTAAACAAATCATTGGGATTTCCTAAACAATTACTAAATGAACCTATTTTAGGATTTGTCGACTCAAATGAACAAGGTGTATTAGATAAGGTTAAAAACGGAGATATACCATATTCACTAGTTAAATTTAAATTTATTATATATAAATTATTTTGTAAATTTTGATAATTTTTATCTTCATAATTTAAACACATCTTAGGAACATATTGTTTAGAATTTGTAGAATCAAAAACTTTTATAGCTAAATTACTTTCATTTTCTAAAAAATTATCTTTCATTCCTTTTAAAGTTTCTATTTTGGTGTCAGGTAATACAAAAGACATATACCCTCCAGAAGAATCATAAAAATTTGGTTCTTTGCCTATAATGTTTTGTTTTTCCCAATATGATGTATTTTGTAAATTAATATTATAATTTGGTTGTAAAGATTTATAAATTTGTTTATCATCCCCTCTAACTTCAATGTCGCTAACATAATAAATATTACTATTATAATATGATGTAGAGTTATTTTCTAAATTATAAGATTTTGGTATTCTTGTAAAGCTTGAACCATTAAATGTCATATATTCTTTTTCATTAAAAATTATTTTTGTATAATCATCTCTGTTATAATTTCTATTAAAATCAAATTTAAGTAATTTAGTGTCATAATTAAATTGGTATTCAGCAAAATCATCTTCTACATAAACAAATTTATAATCATTTGTTGTATGATATACATTATAATTAATATAATTATTTCTGCTGTTATATAATATCATTTCTAATATATCATTTGTATCATCTTGTTCTAAATAAGGTCCCCCAGACCAAATTAAGTTTTGAAAATTTAATGTTTTACCTGTTAAATATGTTAATTCTACTGTAGGGTAAAATTTTACATAACTTGTTCCAGAATTTGTATCAATTGTATAATCAATTTTATATGTGGAAGGATCATAAAATGCATCTCCTAATACAACATCATCTAATTTTGTTTCTAAATTAAATGAATTTATTCCACAGGTTCCACAACTTACCACATATCCGTCTTCCTGAACATTAATAATACTTAATATAACATTGGATGTACCATAAAATCTACTAGAATTCATTGACAAATGATTACCCCTTACATACATTCTATTATTTGGATCTTCTATTAATTTTATTTTATAAATATCTGAATTATTAAATAAAATATTTGTTTGACCTAGATTTGTAAAACTTCCACCTTCATTTTTTTTACTTATTTCATAAACATATCCTATAAAACTTTTTTCTGATTTTAAAGGATATATTTTATTAGAATTTATAGGAGTAGTATTTTCTTTTACAAAATTCATACTTTCGTTAAAATTTAATAATCCATAATTATTACTTTGATAACTATCTAAATAAAAAATTTTACCTGTAGCTAAATTAGTTATTGACGTTCCATCAGTAAAAGTTAAAGACACACCATTATTACCCATTACAAAATTAGTGATACTCATTCCTAAAGATTGTGTTTGAGAATTTTCTGATAAAGTTTTATCAACAAATGTTGAAACTCCATAAAAACTTGTATAATTTGGAATTAAATATTGTCCTGTAGAAGAAGAAATTCCTGATGATAAAAATTTTGTTCCATCATTTTTTTCTGTAACAATTAAAGAACCTTTATAAATATCTTCTAAATAAGTATTGGTTTCATATGAAATATTCTCAAAAGGTATATCAAAAGTTATGTCATCTATATCTAAATTTGTTATTTTATATTTTTTATCAAATAAATTATAATTTGTTAAATCCCATAACATAAAATCTTGATTTACATTTACATTAACTACACAAGAACCATCTTTATGATATAATGAATCAGTATTAAACAACCCTCTTTTTACACCATTTAAATTTAAATAAGGAAGATTTTTAGTTATACCTGTGTATGATATAATTTCTCTTGAAGTACCACCAATATTAGAAATTTCTAAATATCCGCCTTTAATATCTATATCAGAATCTACAACTTCAATATTTGTGGTAACCTCATCTATTAATGTATGTGTATTTGTTCTAGTTCCAGATAATTCAAAAATTGTATATTCTTGAAAATTTTCTGTATCATAATAATTTCTTTCCATATAAACATTTTGATCATCTTTATCATAAATTTTAACAACTTCAAACATTTTACTACTTATATTATCTGAAATAGTATGGTCATGAAAATCTATCATTTCATCTTTGAATCTTGTGAATGTTTTTGGAGGTATCAAAACACAATAAGATGGTACTTCTAATTCAACAGCAGATGTACACATACCAATCATACTGTTTACATCTATTATATTTGGAGAAAAGAAATTGGTTAACGGTACCTTAATAGAATTAGATATACTTACCCCTAATGTAACATTATATTTATAATCCTCCATAATACCTGATAAAAATCCTCTATTAACATCAAACTCTTTCTTACCAGAATTATATTCTTGAATGTAATTATCGATATTTAGTTCAGTTTTATATGTTGTTACATTATCATCTGTTTTATAAAAATAATTAAATTCGTTATTTGATGATAAATCATACTTTTCATTTTTGTCAAAAAATAAACTATCTATTTGAATTTTTGGACCCATATCATCAACTATTCTTTTACCAAGTTTCACACCATGTAAACCTAAATTTAGTAAATAATATTCATTTTTTATTGGTATTTTTATATTTGTATTTTTATATTCAAAATATCCACATAAATATTGAGAAATAGAACTATTAAATGATGGTTTATTATAAGTTACATTTAAATTAACATTAGTATTAGAAGAATCTGTTGGAATTTTTTCTACACCATACCATAAATTTTTGTTTGAAAAATTATAAATTTGATTAAAAATAATTTCGTCACCAGAAATATTAAAATTATCTGGAACACCAGGATTGTTTCCATTATCTATTAAAAACACAGGATCAAATGTTGATATAATAAATAAAGTTCCTTCATCAAGTTTTTTTATAAAGTTTTTTTCAAATTCTAATATAATAAGTGAATTGCCGGACGAAGATTCGTTTATTATTTGAACAAGAGGATTTATTTCTTCTGTGTATTGATATGAATTTAATTTAATATAATTAAATGATGAAAGAGTAACATTTGGTTTATAATCACTTAGTAAAGAAAAATACATTTTAGGAGACCATTTAAATGCTGGAGAAGTACTAGGATCGTATCCAATTACCCCTTGATAACTACATATCAAATTATTATTACCTGGATATTTTTCATCCTTTTTTTCCACAACTTTAAATAAATATTTATTTGAGAAATCAAACCAAATTAAAGATTGGGAAACATAATTAGTTCCTCTTTTAACAACTTTAAAATTAGTAATTGTAGTTCTATGGTTATCTTCTTTAGTATCTAAAATTTGTATTTCTAAACCAGTACTATCAGCATCATTAGTTAAAAATGCAGGATAATCCGTTTGGTTATAATTTTGTCCTATCTGTAATTCATCGGTATCATATGAATTGAATATAGGGTCTAATGTTAATGTTACAACACTCGAATTATTTTTAAATATGATTCTTGAATCAGTTGTGTTATTTATTTGAAATGAACTATTTGTATCTAATATTGGATATAAAGAAATACCATTATCTGTTTCTGAAAAAGGAACTGTTCCAAATTTAACATACGATGACGAATTTGGTGATAATATATTTTTACTTCTACTATATGTATAATTAAAACTTACTTTTCTTTTAATTGTACTATTAACTTCAATATAAGTAGGACCTGTTAAATCAAAAGTTTCGGTTAAACTTGTTTTTAAATCTACATATTCAGAAATTCCATAAATATATCTACCAACTGTTAAATCAAATATCAAATTAGATAAAAAATTTATATTAGGTTTAACAAAATCACCTAAACTAATTAAATTTAAATCTGTAAAATAATCTTTAATAGTACAACTTAAATTTTTATTGTAAAGATTTATATCTTCAAGATAATATTGTTTATTAATATTTATTAAATTTAGTAAAACATTATCTGTTGTGAGATCACGGGACTCATTTATATTTCTACTAATAATAAATGGAAAATATTGAACAGGAAAATCACTACCATAATCATTTTGAGAAGGGGTATCACCTTTTACACTAATATAAGTATTTGAATCTTGTTCATAATTAATATTAAATGGTATTTCATAAATATTATTCAAAATTTTATCATTTACAACATCATCTAATCCATTTTTTAACTCGTCATTCAAAATTTGATTACCAATAGTATCATTATTGTTAGAAACAAATATTACAGTGTCTCCTGGTAAACTATTTATAAAAGAACCATATGATAATATAACAGTATTTATACCAGAATCTATATTTACAATTGAAGTTCCTTCTGTAAAATTTTCATTACACAAAATAAACATACCTTCTTCTAAATTTGTTGTATCTTCTAAAACAAATGATATTGAACTATTAACTTTAGTAATACTTTTTTCATATATACCCCACAAATTATTTAAAAAATAATTATTTTCTTGTTTATTATTTAAATTTAATATTTCTTGATATGATACGGAATTTATAATTTTATTATTTTTTTCTAAATTATTAATATTTGTATTTGTTAATTGAGTACTAAGATCGTTATCAGGGTTTGTAATTATAAGTGATAACTTTCCGTCACTAGATGCTGTATAAGATAAATCACAAGTATATATTTTATTTGTTACTGTTGGAAAACTAATATTTAAATTTTTTAAATCATCATAATAATAGTTTTCATTAAATAGTCCAAAATTTTTTATAGTTAAATTACCGTTTGCATTAATTATCTTACTGTCTTGTAATATATTACCAAAAAAAGTTGTTATATTTCTAGATTTATTTGATTTGGATTCGTTATTTGAAAAATATCTTGGTTGATCAAATTTATTTCTAAATTGTACATCTAAAATTTTATTTGTAAAATTATAAGAAAAATCTTTACCATCAGTTTTGAAAGGATTTGAAATTATATTATCTCTTTTTTGTGTTTTAATAATATTTGTTTTAAAAATACTATAAGTTTCTGGAGTTGATATTAAAACACCTGGTTTAGTAATATTAATTGAGTAATCATTTCTAAAATGTGAAGAATTTTTGTTTACATATACAAAAGGTATATATTCAGAGATTGGTTTCCAACTATTTGAATCAAAATTTTCTAACTTATTATTATCTTTAATAGATTGATAATATAATTCTTTATTTTTTACTTCATAAATATCTTGATGTTCAAGAAAATGTGTGGATATGTTTTTATTATTTGTATAAAAAGTTGGATAACAATAAGTATTTTTTTTACAACCAACTTCTGTAAGCGAATATCCTAATTGTAAAAAATTGTTTTCAACGCTCATACCAAAATCTATAACACTACACCCATCTGTAATTTGAAGATTTACATCTTTTTGTTTAGGATAAAGATCATTAATATCAACTTCAGGATAACATTTATAATCTAATATAGTTTTTACAAAAGACGTACCAGTAGCGTCTTTTCTTAAATTTACATTCAAAGAATCTGTACTTTTAACAGGAACAACTATAACTTCACCTGGATTATAATTAACTATTTTAGAATTTGATATTATATTATTAGTTTCATCATTATAACAAATATTTTCTCTATTACCTAAATTATCTATTTTATAAGCCCCTTTCATTAAATCACTATCATAAACTTGTATTATATTTTTCTCTACAAAATTAACTTCGTCTGAAATAATATAATTTTTATTTGAGTAACTTCTATAAAAATTAAATCTTTCATTTAAATCAAAATAGTAACCAGTTGGTATTAAATCTGTTTTATCAATTACAGATAAATAACTATTACTTCTAATATGATCTACTATTGTATACTTAGTATCTATCAATTCTGAAACTTTAATCCTGATACCATTATCAACTTTAATACCACTAGAACAATTATATCCTCTACCAACTAATTCATGACTATAAGGAATATTATCTCCATAAATATTATGAAAATTAAATTTTACTTCAGCTGTACCAAGAACTTTATAAGCATCATTTTTTATAAAATCAGTTCTATGACTAGGACCAGTATAATAACTTGAAGAATTAAATTTAGATGAACTTGATAAATAAAAAATATAACCAGGATATTCTTTCAAAGATAAACTTATATCATATATATACTTATTTGTATCATTAGTAAATCTTTCGTTATTTTTAATAATAGAAACTGGATAATAATAACCAGAATATGTATCTAAAGGTAAATTTACTGGAGACGTACCTGGGAAATATCTTTTTTTAGAAACTGGTGTTCCATAAATATGTAAATTAAAACAGTTTTGTGAATATAAACTACAAGTACCAGTAGACCCATAAGATACTCCTGTGTTTTTTGTTATATAAACATCATCTGTTAAATCGTAATAAGATTTTGTAATAAATTCTATTCCTTTTGTAACAAATCCAGAACAAGATAATCCATAATATGTTACTGTATTATTTACAAAATCTTGACTGTAATTTAATTTGTATTCACCCCAACCAATATTATCAAAAATTGTTGGTTCAATTGTGTCATCTTTATTTACTCTACATACCCCATCACTACCTTTATAAAAGTTATGTAATACACTAGTAACTAGTGAACCTCCAGGTGTTGTTATATATCCATAAGTTATACAAACGCCGTTAGAAGTCCCATATTGGATAGATCCATCTATTTCATCAAATGTAGTTCCGTTATCTTTAAATCTGATAGTTACAGAATCATAATTAAAAGTAAATTTATTTGCAAATGAAACTCCACCATAAACTAATATGGTACTTGTGGTAGATACACCAGAAACTCCATAAGTAATTATATTATCATTTAAATTTTTTATTCCAGAAGTACCATCACAAATACTTCTAACGGTACAAATTTCTTCTTTTCCTATTTTTGAAATAAACGCATTTTCAGATAAATCTAAACTATATTCTTCAAGTTGGTTTATATCATAATAACTATATGTTCCATAAATTTTACCTAAAGATTTTAAATTTTTACTAGCTCCTTCAAAAGTATTATAACACTTCCCAGGTAAATAATCTTGACTGTATATATTAGAATTATATTTATCCCTGCATACTATGTTATTATTTTCTATTGGATATGATCTAGGATTAGAACCTTTTATTAGTTTTCTTGTGATTTGGTTATCTGAACCACATGTATATATACAACCTTTTTTACCTCTTTTAACTCCACTATTTTTATCGCAATTATATGTTTTATAATAAAAATTTTCTAATTCACCTGGAACACATTTTCCTTTAAGTAAAAAATTTTGATTATTAGTGTCATAATGACTAATATAATAATTAGTCATATCTAAACCGTTAAAACTATCATATAATCTATTGGTACCTATTTTATATTTATCGTTAGTACGACTGGTTTTATCTACTGGTGTTATGTCTGTATAAGTACCTTTTATATTCATCAGATCTGTTGTACATGGAAAATTACAATTTACATCTTCTACTAAAGGATTAAAAGTTTGATAACCATCTGTATCTATACAACCATTTAATGTTTTTGGATGAGGTATACACGTTCTAATAGATTGTCTTTTTCCATAACCACAACTACCTTTTTTTAAAGGTTTACACACAGTGAAAGTTGGTTCACTATAATATCCCATTCCACCTAATAAAGAATTTTGTTTATTTTGTTGTTTTGGTTTAATAAAAAAAATAATAACTCCTATGGAAATTAAAATAAACAAAATTAATAAAAAAATTATATATTTTTTCATATTTTTTATTATTTTTAGTTTTTAAAATTATATAATTTTAAAAATGTCTTTTACATTGGGAGATATATTATGTAAAGGAAAATTTAGTGACGTATATAACTTACAGGATAAAGAAAATAAAAAAACTTATGTAATAAAATTTATAGAATCAAAAAATTTAAATACATTAGAAATTTATATTATGAAAAATTTAATTCATACAAATATTACTAATTTGATTAATTATGAACAAACTGATAAAGGATTAACAAAAATTATTTTTGAAAAAGCTACAGATGATTTAAAAAAATATATAAAAATAATAAAACCTAAATTTGAACAAAAAAAATTATTTTCTTTAGATATAGCTAAAGGTTTAGAATTTTTACATGATAAAAAAATTATACATGGTGATATAAAACCTGAAAATATTTTAATTTATAACAAAATAGCAAAAATATCAGATTTTGGATTATCTTGTTATGAAAATTTTGTTCCTTTTAAAATATTATACACACTTGAATATAGACCTCCAGAAAAAAATTATTGTACAAAATCTGATATATGGGCTTATGGATGTACTTTATATGAAATTTATGAATTTAAAAAAACAAAAGAATTATTGTCCTTAATAAATAATTGCATTATTGAAAAAAATAAAAGATTAACAATTAAAAATATATTAGAACATAATTATTTTTGTGATTTAAAATAAATTTATTTTAAATTTTGAGTAATATTACAAAATATTACTTGTGAATTGTAATATTACAAAATATTACTTGTGAATTGTAATATTACAAAATATTACAATTCACAGAAATTTCTGGTTTAACAATATCTATGTTTTTTTTTATTTTTCCTTTATCTTTTTCTTTTTCATGATTTTTAAAAACTAATTTATTATTTTTTATTTTTAATATTTTATCTAATTTTATAGTATCAGTGTTTAAATTATGATTTTTATCATATAAGTCGGCTCTTAGTTTTTTATTTTTAACAATATAAATATTTTCAGCAGTTTCTGAAAAATTTTCTCCCCCTATTTCAAAACTTCCATTATTATTACCTAAATAATCATTTAAATCTATTTTCAAAATAACATTATTACTATTTTTTAATTTTGCTTTTAATATACCCCTTGAGTTGATTTCAACTTGTTTTACAAAATCTTCGAAATCTAAATCATCTTCATTATTATTATTTTTTGGTGGTTGGAAACTAAAAGGCGACACTCCTTCAATTACTTTTCCTTTATAAAAAACATTAAATGAATCTTTTCCATAACCATTACCTAAATTTTTAAAATTAAAAGGTGTTGAAGGTTCAATTACTTTTCCTTTATAAAAAACACTAAAACTATCTTTTCCATAACCGTCACCTAAATCTTTAAAATTAAAAGATGTTGCGTTTTTAACTATTTTTCCATCATAGTAAACATTAAATGAATCAATTGAATACATTTTAATTTACTATTTTATTTTAAATAAAATAGTAAATTTTATTTTATTTTAAATAAAATAGTAAATTTTATTTTATTTTAAATTACATACCCACTGGATCAACGTTGTTTTTATATGCCAGTTTCTTTTCCTCCCACAGAAACCCCTTCATGGCAGCTATCAAATCGTCAATATCGGCGGTATAGCCGCGACCAGGAACCATGGAGAGAATCATCGCTTCGAGAATATTTATGATACACCATTCTGGTAAAGAATAAAGTCTTTTTTTTCAATCAGGATAGGGTATCGGTACAAAAGGAGGGTTCTTTGTTAAGGATGATATGTGTGTTTTAAATTTATTTAATACATTTGTCTTTATGCTCTCATGGTTCTCCTTTTCCATAGTTTCTTTTTTTTTATTTATATAATAAAAAAATTCAATTTTATTAGTAAAATAGATTTATTATCAAAATATAAATCATAATGGGTTTACCTAATTTTAAAGCATGGTAATCTTCTTAATAAGTTTAAATTAAATTATATTTATGTAATAAATCAAGTTTTGTTGGAGACAAAACTTTATGTTTTCTTTTTAGTGGACTTGATTTGTTTAATTCTAATTGTTGTTTTACCATTTTTTTGTCTACTTCTTTTTCTAGTTTTTCTTTTTCTTCTTTTAATAATTTATTAGCATCTACAGTTAAGATAGGTATACCGTTTATATCTGTTTTAGTAGCATTTTTTAACAAATTAGTTTGATTCCTTATTTTTTCAACAACTTTCTCACTATCTTTATACTCTTTTGTAATACTATTAATGTCTGACATTGATAAGTTTGAATCTTTTAATTTTGATTCATATTTATTTATAGTATCAATTTGATATTGATTAATAGTATTGTATATATTCTCTCCTGATTTTTGTATCAAGTCCCTTCTCTTCTTACTTTGTTTTTCACTATCTTCTATGAATTTCTCTACTTTACTAGTAAATCTATCTAAACCAAGTTTACCGGTTTTTGGTCTATAATAAATTTTTCTATCATTATTTATCTTTCTAATATCTTTATTTTTAATTTCTATTTTATCAGCTAAATGTGAAAAGTTTTTATCAAAAAATTGTTCTGATTCTTTATATTTGAATCCTGATTCGTGTTTATCAGATGATGGTTCTGGTTCTTTTCCAGTTTGAAAATTATTTAAAAATATTTGAGTATCTATTTCTGTTAACAATCTATTAGAATTATTTATAAATTTTATTTCATCGGAAATAGAAGATATTTTACTTGAAGCTTGGTTTGAACTTGATAAACCTAAAACATTAGAAAGTTTTGATTTTTCTTCTTCTTTCATAAAAAAGAAAACATAAATATATGTAATAATACCAAAAATACTAATCAATAAAATACCAGCATAAAGTCCACTTATTCTATCTTTATGTCCTTTAAAATGATCTGTCCAAAAATAAGTTAAAATATAATTCAATACTAATATAAATAATGAAAAGAAAATAAATAGTAAAGAATATCTATCCAAATTAAAAATCAAATATAAAATTACTAATATAATCGTTGTTAAAAAAACACCTAAATATAAATCAGACATATAAGGTTCGTCATTATCATAATGTTTATCAATAGTACTTAAGTAATAACTACTACTTATCAACCAAATTATGAAAATAATAAATAATAAAAATATAGGTGATATAATCCAATTTTTAAAAGTTACCAAACCAGACGCTGGACTGGGTGTTATTTTACTAACACCGATAGATACTTTTTTTTTCTCTAAATGTGTTACTTCTGATTTTTCTGGTTCAGAAGTATTAATATTTTTATCTCCGTCTTTTTTTTCTTCCTTGCTATCATTCATTATAATTTTTTATATCATAAAAAATTAATTTTTTTTATATCCTGATTTTAATAATATATTAATATATTCTTTTTTATTGACATCTCCATTATCATCTTTCCACTCAAGTTCAGGGTCTGGTTCTTTCAAACTAAAATAATCATTTACATTATATTCTTTCTTATATATAATTTCTTTCTCAGATAGTTTTGGTTCTGATATAAAATTTTCTTTTTGTTCATCATTTAATAAATATGCTTTTTCTAAAATTTCTCTTTTTTTATCTTCATCTATTTCTTCGTTTTGTGCTTCTTTTATTGCATCTTCCAAACCAGTGTTGTTTCCATATATTTCTTTTTCCATAATACGTAATTTTTTGTTTTTTGTACTTAATGGTAATTCACCGTATCTTTTAGGAGATAAATCATATTTTAGTATATACCTTAAAAAAACCAAACCTGTAATAGTTACAAATATTAAAATAAAAAAAGGAACGATTGAAAATTTTATTCCTTTTATCCTTTCTTTTCCTAACCAAATATCTCCAACTAAAAGTAAAGTTAAAAATAAAAATATTACCCATATTATTAAATTAGATTTTACATCTGTAAATAAATTAAATTTTCTACCTATTGAATTAGGAGATTCATATAATTCTATATTTCTAGAAGTTATTATGACATATAAAATTATACATGTTATTGAAACTAAAGTAGTATAACCTATTGGTTCTAATTTTTTTTTATAAACAGAATTAGTATTCCATACAATTAATTCAATAATTAATATTATAAAAGTTATAAAACATAGTATAAATATTATACCTATGATTCGTGTTTTTTCCTCGTTTTCAATACTATCTATAGTTTTTGAATCATCATAAAATTTCATTTTATATATAATTTAAAATATAAATACAATAAAATATATATAGAACCTATTACAGACGCTAATACATATCTTGATGTGTTATTTTTTTTAATATCTTCCCAATATAAATAAATTATACTTAATAAAAGAAAAGAAAAAACATAAGATAATAATATAGCGTTGTCTTTTTTGTATCCGTAGTAAATTTCATATTCTTCTTCATTTTCAGCTACTACTTTGTATTTTTCTAACATACCTTTAAAACAAACAATTGATACAGCTAAAAATAAAATTATAAATAATGATGTAAATATTATTTTTGTTAAAACATCATTTTTAACCATTAGTAAAAAAAAACCTAAACTTAATATTAAATTAACAAATATAAATTTTTTTATATTTTTTATCATATTATTTTATATTATATTTATATTATATTATTAAAATAATATGTCTGGTCCTGGTGTTGTTTTTTTAGCGGGTCAAATTGATAAAACTACCAATCCTGAAAGAAGAGAAGATATACCAAACATGACTCCTAATTTAGATACTAATCCAGATAAAAGAACAGCTAAAATCGTTAAAAAAGGTAAAAATTACGAAAAAACAACAAAAATTGTAATGGTTTTGTTTTTGATTGTAATAGGGATAATTATATTTGTATTTACTTCAAAAGATAAATATAATAATATTTTAAATATTGTAGGAGGTATTTTTATTGCTTTAGCTTTGGCAGTAGTAATATTTTTAAAAAATATTTCAAATTCCAGCATGACACTAAATATAAAAAAAAGAAATTCTTCTGGAGTAGCGGTTATAGGTGTGTCTTTAATAACACTTGAATTATTAAAATATTTAAGTTTGTATTATAATATTGATACTAATGATGAAAAAAATCCAGATAAAAACACTGTTTATATTACAGATAAAAATAAATACAATTTATCTTTTTTAATGTTTAACATAATACAATTTATTTTACTTATGTTTATGGTTTACTATTATTTAAATACACCTGTTAATAAAAAAGTTTATTTTAATATATTTTTATTATATTTTATTTGTATGATGGTTCCAAATTTTATAAATTTTGTATCTCCGTTATCTAAATTTAAAGAGAGTTTATTATATTCAATTTACACTATTTCTTCTGTTTTATTTGTAACAGTTGTTATATTACCTTTAATAAGTTATTATAAACCAAATGAATTTGCTTTAAATCTTTTTGGTCAAGATGATTCAATAGTTGAATTTAACAAAGATAAAAATTTTTCAACTAGTGAAAATTTAGTAAATACTCACATTAAAAATAAAGAAAACTTATATAATTCTATAAATAATATTGGAATAGATAATATAGAATTTTTAAATAATACAGGAGAAATTCTTAAATTTGATAAAAATCTGCAAGACGAAACAGACAAAAATATTAATGATTTTGAAAATAAATTAGAAGAAAGTAAAAAGTTAGAGACTGGAGGAAGTAAAAGTGGTTTCCGATATGCAACAGATGCTGTAGATAGATTATTAAATAAGGGGACAACAAACGTTTCAATATCATCTCTTACATCTGACACGGATAAACAAATGTTAGAAGAATTGATAAAAAAATGTGAAGAATCCGGTAATAGATTAACAACTTCTGGTATTGCGGCTTCAACTTTTAAAGATTCTAATGCAGTTGAAGATATTAACGTTAATTTTGCTAAAACTAGAGAATTAAAAGGTTTTGAAGATAAAAAAAATAAAGAAGAACACGAAGGTAGAATGCCTATTACATATTTAGGGGATGCTGAAAAAACACAAATAAAAGGCAATAAAAAACTTTATTTAACAGAAGAAGGAGAAAAAAATATAAATTTTAATGAAATAAAATTAACTAATACTAGATTTTACGTTTCTGTTTTTTTCCTTTTAATATTCTTTGGAATCACAATTTATGTATTAAGTATTAAAACAAAAAATAAAGATACATCTTTAGAATCAGTATTCAAATCAATAAATTTATTCTTCCCTATAATATTATTTCTAACTTTTAATTTTTATAAACCTATTTATATATTTATATTATTATTTTCTATATTTTTAATTAGTTCTTTATATTTTTATATTCCTAATGTAGACAAAAAAAAAGATGACTTCGAACAATTTAATTTTATATATATAACATATAATGTGACTTGCTTAGTAATATTAATACTTTTCTATATTTTTATGTTTTTACATTTAAAAATTAGAAAGGAAGATAAAGATAAAAAATTAACAGTTTATGAAAAACATATAAGAGACGAGAATCCTGATAACGGTGGTCAAATAAAAGATTATAAAACTGATGAAAATCAAAATTTATTTAAAGTTTAATTTTTATTAATATAAAAATCAGTATGGCAGATCAAGTAACTCAAACTCCTAAACCTTTAAAAATTAAAAAAAAAGGGTCTTATGGAATAAGTATTTTCTTTGCAAGTATTTTGATAACTCAACTTATCTTTTCAATAATATTGCATCATAATTTTGATAATCAAAAGTTTACTTTAACTACAATGGGTGTATTTTTCTTTTTAGAAATACTTTTACTATTTATTATATTTTCAGTTTTTTCAACACTGAGAGAAAATCCTAAAGGTACATTCTTTAGTGTTTGGAGATATGCAGTATTTATATTTTTTAGTATATTAATTTGTTCAGTCCCTTCATTATTTGTAATATTAGGTGGTAATAATTCTAATTTAAAAGACGAACGCTCGACAAAAAAATACAAACATGCAATAAATTGGTCTTTAACAATTACTAGTGTAATTGTATTTGGTTTTTTAGCACTATTACCTATACTTGGAGTATTAATTGGCTCTAAAAAACTTAATATATTTGCTTATGATGATGTTAATTCTGAATTAGGAATGTTTAAAAACACACAAGAAGAAGATTTTTTTGATTCTACAAGTACTGGAAAAGACAATTTAGAAATTTATAAAGTTCAACTTGATATTGTTAAAGGTAATTATGACGGTTCTATTAAAGAATGGAATGAATTAAAAAAACAAGTACGTGGTAAAGGACAAACCAATCAATTAACTAAAAATATAAAAGTAAAACAAAAAAAAATTCTTGAAGCGACAAACCCATTATTATCAGAATCTTTATTAAGTTCTGTTTTAAGAAAAGAAAAAAATGGGTATTATGTAACAAGTGATGGAAAAAATTATATAACTCCGGCTTCTGGTGGGCCTGCTGACAGAGATGGTGAAAAAGAAAGAAATCAAGCTATAGAAAATGTAAATAATAATTATCAAAAAGCTAAAGAAGATTATATAAATAAATATTCTAATTCTGTATACCAAAACCAACTTATTGGTCAAGGATCGACTATATTTAAATTTTTATTTATTTTAGTTTTTTGTGTTTTATTGGGACTTTTGTTACACACAGAACATACTAGAGATCAATTATTTAAATTTAACGAAGAAAATGATATTGCTAATGTTAGTAGATTTTTTATTTTAGGAATTATGATTTCTTCTGCTGTCATTTTTACACTTTCTTCTAAAAATAAATTCTTTTTTACAATAAATTTAACTTTATATTTTGTATTTTTAAGTTTATTAATAATTAATAGAAAAAATTACGGAGTTATACAAGTTGTTTTACTTTTACTTATCATTTCATTTATATTTTCAGAAATAATATATGATAAATTATTAAAATCAAATGAAATAACAAATTACAAAGAAAAAATAGACAAAGATTTTGAAAAAGAAGAAATAAAAGAACAAATCGAAGCTGAAAAATCTATACAAGATATGAACTCAGCAGAAGCAGCAATAAATGAAGTTGAAACAAAAGCAAAAGAAGTAGAAAAAGCAAAAGAAGAATTAAATAAATACTTAACTAAACAAACAAAATATAATGAATTATTAGCAGACATAACTAAAGCTAAAGCAGACCTAGGTAAAGCTGGAACAACATCTGCTCAAATAACATCACTAAATAATAAAATAATATTATTAGAAAGACAGATAGATGCCAATAAAAAGAAAGAACCAAACCGAGATAGTAATATTTTACCTGCTGATATTACAAGAGAAAAAGGAAAGGTCAATGATGCAAATACAAACTATACTGATGCTTATAAAGATTACCAAAAATATAAAAAATCAGAACCAGAAATTTTCAAAAATTTACCAGAACCCAAAAAAACTTAAAAAAATAATTTATTAAAAATGGAAAAAAAAAATAGTAAAATTTTATTTAAAAAACCGATGAGTAGTAAAAAATCAGACCTTAAAACTTTGCAAATTTTGGAAAGAAAAGTTTCAGAAATAAAAAGAAAAAATAAATGGATAAGATTAAAACCACATTCGCTAATAACACCGTTGATAGGACTAAGTAATAGAGAAATTATTTTTGATTGTGAGACTACAGGATTATATAATAATGATGGTATAATCGAAATATCAATGATAGAAATGATCGACGGTGTGAAAACTGGAAGAAATTTTCACTCTTTTTTTAATCCTCTAGTAAATATTACTAAAAAAGCTGAAGAAATTCACAGAATAACAAATGAAAAACTAGAAGATTATCCGATTTTTAAACAAAAAGTTGTTGATATTGTTTCTTTTATCGGAAATGCACAAATTGTTGCACATAATTCTAATTTTGATATGAGAATGTTAAATAATGAATTAGAAAGAGCTGGTTGGGAAAGTTATCAAAAAACTAGATTTATAGATACTTTAGCTATTGCAAGAAATCTTTTTCCTCGTTGTTCAAACAGTCAAGATAGTTTGTGTAAAAGATTTAATTTAGACAATAACAATAGATTAAAAACAGGTATTCATTCAGCAAAAGAAGATACAGAATTATTATATATAATATATCAAAAATTAAAAGAATTAAATAAAAATTAAAAATTGAATTATTTATTACCAATGATAATAAATATGAATACAAATAAAAAAAGAAAGATTGATCATACTTTTGAAAATAAATTAGAAAATAAATTAAAATTAGAAGGTTATACTTTTTATCCTGTTAAAAATAATAATGATGATGATTGTGTATTTTATGAACCAGAAAAAAATATAACAACTAGTATATTAAATTATATTAAAAAATTATTGAACCAAAATTGATTTATTAGTTAAATAATATTATTTAACTAATGATGTGTGATTTTTATAATGACACTTGTGCCGAAGAGTGTTATTGTAAAAATTGTTTTATACAAGTGAAAACTAATTATGATACATTCTTTATAGAAGAGAAAGCTGCTAAAATAATACAAAAATATTGGAAAAATTATAAATTAAAAAAAAAAGGTATATATGTATTTGAATCTAAAACTATACTAATTGATTATCATTATTTTAAAATAAAAAAAATTGAATTTATAAAATTAGATGATATTAATATTATTATAAATTTTATTAACAAATCAGAAAGAAAACCTTATACAATGAAAAAACCTAGAGGTGTTAGGAAAACTTATAAATGTGGCGTATGTGGAATTTTTCCTAAAAAAAACCATATTTGTAAAGGATTTTTTAAGAAAAAATTAAGCAAAAGGACTTATATAAGCAGTTAAAATACCATTTTTTACAGTTTTAGTTGTATTTTGGTAACAATATTCGCAAAAATCCTTAAAAGACGGTGGATTATTATCAAATAACAAAACAAATTTGTCATAATATTTTTTTAAAACATAAAAATATGTTTCACACCATAAATTATAGTTTGATTTCATATCTAATAATTATTTTAAATAAATAATTATTTAAATAAATATGAAAATTTTATTAGTTGGTGAAAATATTTTATTACAAAGAAAATTATTTTTTGTAAAAGATTGTATTTTTAAAAAATCTAAAAATTTAGAAAAAGAAATAAAATTTTTTAAACCAGATATAATTTATTTTTATAATCAAGAATATAAATATCTTCCAAAAATATACACTATTTTTGTTACTACAAAAAAATTAGAAGCACGAGAAAAAGATTTGATTTGTTTCATAAAACCTTTTGAGTATGAAAAATTAGATTCTTATGGTTTGGGCGATAAAAAATTTACTCATCTTGAATCTGCAATAGAAGAGATAGTTGATTTTTCTTTAAAAAAAAAAGAAGGTAATTATGATTTTGTTAATCCTGAAAAAATAAACATGAAAGAAATTTACAAATTATATAATTATAAAAACAGAAATAATAATATTTTAGATGAAGAAGATATTTATAATTATCATCATAAGTTAAAAGATATTAAAAATTATTTTATACAAGATTTTAAAAAAAAAATAAATATATATGTTCCAACATATTTTAGATTTAATAAAACAAAAAAATCAATTGATACCATTTTAAAATTAAAAGAAACTAGTAAATATGATATCGAGGTATATATTGGAGATAATAATACACAAATAAAAGAAATGAGAGATTGGTTAAGTGGTTTAAAGTGTAATGTTTATTTTTCAGAAAAAAATGAAGGTAAAGCAAATATTGTAAATTATCTTCATAGAAATGCAAGAAGATGTGATTATGTACTAAGTATTGATAGTGATTTGTATACAAATGATTATTCTTATAATTTATTTGACAAAATGGTATATATATTAGAATATTGTTATAATATTGGTATAGTTTCTTCAAACCAATATGAATTATCTCAACATTGGTTTGGACAAACTGTCAAAGAAGTTATAGATAGAGGTATTAATTTGGGTGATACTGATACAGGAGTTGGGGTTGCAGGAGGTTGTGTTTTGTTAAGAACAACTGATTGGGAAAAAATTGGAATGTATAAAGAAAATCATGATATTTATACCGGAGATGATGGAATTTTAACAAAACGTATTTGGAAATTAGGAAAAAGAGTTGTGGTAAGTGTTGATTATGGTTTGGTACACCCTAAACCAGATGATGAAAAAGAAGTAGAATACCAAACTTGGAAAATGGAACAATGGAAAAAAGATAATATTAAATTTCTAGACGAGAAATTTAGAGGAACTAATAAAAAAGGTTTTTATGATTAATTAAAATGAATTTATTACATTACTTACCTAATTTAACTACTACATTGAAAAGTATTATACCTTCTGTAACTTATTTTTTTGGATTAAATTTTTATAAAAAATTTCATATACCTATGAAAGAAAATGTAAAAGATAATATTTTTAATTCACATTACAATGTTATAAAATCTGGAATAGTAAATATTTTTGTTGTTTACCCTTTATATATTTTAACAGAATCAGAAATAGAAAATATAACTTTATCCAATATTTTATTGGGTATATTTTTAATTGATACTGTTGAATATTTCTTTCATCATTCATATCATAAAAATAAACTATTATTTAAATATGTTCATTCTTTACACCATAATATTCATTTAGACCCCAGTATATCATTTACAAATAATACACTTGAACCACCGATAACTTCTTCTGCTATTATATTTTCAATAATGTATTCAAATATAAGTTATAATGAATATTTAATTATTTTATCATTAACATTTCTTGCTACTATATCCGAACATACAAATACAAATCCTAAAAAATTTCATTATATACATCATCATGTATATAAACAATACAATTTTCAACAACCTTATTTTACCTTTTGGGATCATATTTTTGGAACTTATTATAAAGGTACTAATTTAAAAATTCCATTTGTTCCATAAATTATTTAAAAAAAATAATTTTTTTAAAAAAAATAATTTTTTTATAAAATGGAAACTTCTACTATTTTAAAAATAGTATCTATTATAATTGTGGGAAGTTTTGTTACAATATCATCGATAGTTTTATTAAATCAAGTTTACGGTGAAGAAAATTGGGTTAACGGTAAAAAATTAAAAGATAGCGGAGAATTTACCATGAAAACTTTAGATATATTAGAAGAAATTACTTCTAACACTAAAATAAGTTTAAAAGTAGAAGATATTAAATCTACACATGGTCCTATACAAGGTGGGGGTGTTTGTGCTTTAGTATACGATAAATATAAAGCTTATAGATATACAACGGGTAATAAAGTTAAATATGAAATTACAGTTCCTTTAGAAGGATTAGCCTTACCAGGACCTTCTTCTAGAATCATTGGTGTTTGTACTGGAGATGGAAATTTTGATAAGTCTTCTTATATATTAACTTTTCCAAATTATCCTGGTATAATTACAAATTTAAGAATGACGTGTCAAGATGGTCCTTGTACAGGGAGCGGATTTATAAGACAAATAAGTTTAGGAGTTTCAAATAACGATGCATCTCTTGATACTAATATGTATAAAACACCTAATGGAACTGCTATTTTAAATTCGAAAGAAACAAATAGATCCATAATAAATTATCACAGTTTGGTTACTCCTAAAAAAGAATGGTCTGATTCCAACTATAATAAACCAGTATATATAGATAAGCATATTTATGATGATAATGAATATACTTTACTAGCTGGGAAAAAATCAGAATTTTGGATAGTTTCTTCTAGTTTACAAAACAGTGGAACATGTCAAGTTCCAGGAGATGATAATAATTTATATGGTATTAATCATGGTTTGATACCCGTACCAGATAGAACTCCTTCTTTATATTTATATTCTGATATGGGTTTTTGTGGTTCTACTGCAGGTACATGCGAAAATGGCAAATTTTATCCTTTTACAAGTGGTCAATTTTTTATTGAATTTGAAACCGTAATTTAAATTTGAGGACCATGATTAATCAAAGTTTTATATATTTCTGTATTATTATATTTTAAAAAATTTTTTTTAAATAATATAGCCAATTTTTTTTTAACTTCATCATATTTATTTTTATCATTCCAATTATCTCTTGGATTATATTTTTTTATATATTTTAAATTAAAAATATCTAAATTATTAAAATTCTTTTTTTTTAAAGTACTTGTAATTATCATATTAATCGTTTCGTTTATATAATCTTTATCATATTTTTTACCTTCTTGGTATACGCCCCCATACCAACCAGTATTAATTAACCAAATATTTGTTTTATATTTATCTAATTTTTCTTTTAATAATGATGTATAAACAGAAGGATGGTAAATTAAATTTTTTTCACTATAACATGCAGAAAAAGTAGCTTTGTCAAATTCAGAAGTATAACCATTCATGAAATAATAAAGTGCTTGTTCCTTAGTTAATAACGAAGCTAAAGGTAATATACCATATATATCAGATGTTAATAAAAATATATTATCTGGATGTTTATCTATTGTTGGTTTTACATTGATAAAAAATTCAAAAGGAAAAGTTATAGAATTATTATTAAATAATGTACCAAATTTAATATAATCATTAAATTTTTGTTTATTAACATTGTCAAAATTAATATAACAAGAATTTATAATATTACATAAACCTTTATTTGACCAACATGTTTTATCATAACTTACTAATATTTTATTTTTATCTGGTAAAAATAATTCTGGTTCATTCAAACCTATTAACATATTTAATTTATTATAATTTATAAAAGAGCATGCATTTAAAGGTAATATATCTGTACATATAGTTTCATAATTAATTATATTATAGATACATTCTTGTATATCTGTTTCAGATGAATTACCTAATATCAAAATTTCTTTTTTTGTAAAGTTTATTTGAATAGAATTATTATCATTTATAAATGGTATTTTATCACAATTGTAAATGGTAAAATCAGGAGTTCCAAAATTATATAATTCTTCTTCTGTTGGTTTTATCAGCAAATTATAAATAAAAAGATTATGACAAAGCATTGGTGATATTATTCTAATTTTTAATTTTATAAATTTATCAAAAAATATAAACCCATCAAAAACATAAAGTTTTTTTTTATTAGTTAAGTAAAAAATAATAGATTCTCTATTATAATTAAAAATAGTTTCACTTATATGTTTGTTAAATGATTTTGTACTCCACCAAATATCTTTTGTTAAATTATCTTTGACTATATATTTGTTTTTCCTGTTTACTTCTCTGTTTGTTTTTATTTTTAAAGCTCCTGATATATCAATATGAGATGTCTCATTATTTAATTCTTCATAATAAATATTTGAAATAGTTTGATTTAATACAATATCTATTTTTTTATAAAATTCTGAAACTAAAATTATGTTTTTGTTTACTAAATTTAAATTGTATTTAAATTTTTTATCATAATCATATGATAAATTTTTTTTAATTGAAATTAATTTATTTTTGTACATATTTATAAAAATTTATTATTTTATAAATTTAATTTTTCAAAAAAATATTTTTTAATTTTATAAATTTAATTTTTCAAAAAATATTTTTTAATTTTATAAATTTAATTTTTCAAAAAAATATTTTTTAATTTTATAAATTTAATTTTTCAAAAAAATATTTTTTAATTTTATAAATTTAATTTTTCAAAAAAATATTTTTTAATTTATAAATTTAATTTTTCAAAAAAATATTTTTTAATTTTATAAATTTAATTTTTCAAAA
>Ga0209634_1000257_pt1 | contig 41185 bp, 51 predicted proteins | sample LinPmetageLP40_FD_184043 | JGI IMG/M metagenome (GOLD analysis project Ga0209634, IMG submission 184043) | Marine viral communities from the Pacific Ocean - LP-40 (SPAdes) (version 2) | ecosystem: Environmental > Aquatic > Marine > Oceanic | place: Pacific Ocean | collected 2010-08-26 | reverse complement strand
TTATTTAAAAATAATTAAAAAAATATTTTTTTAATTTATAAATTTAATTTTTCAAAAAAATATTTTTTTAATTTATAAATTTAATTTTTCAAAAAAATATTTTTTTAATTTATAAATTTAATTTTTAAAAAAAATATTTTTTAATTTTATAAATTTAATTTTTCAAAAAAATATTTTTAATTTAATTTTTTAACTTTTTCCAGAAACGATATAAAAATTACCATCATCATCTAAATCATAAATATTATCAAGTAATTGTTCTTTATTAGTAAAACTGTAAACTTCAGTACCTGCATTAAATGTTTGTGAAAAATTTGGATCAGATATAGAATAATAAATATAATTATTATTGAAAACAATAATTGGTTTAATTGAAGTTTTATTATAGAGTATTCCTGTGACGTCAAAAACATTGTTATCGGAATACTCTATGATTAAACTTTTAGTGTATCCTGAATTAATAAATAAATAACCTGAAGAAGGTAATAATTTATAATTAGAAATTGTCAAATAGTTATTAAATATTGGGAGGTATGATCCATTGTATATAGCAAAATCAAAAGTTTGATTTAATGTGAATTGTGTAATATTTGTTTTACTAGATAAATTATAAAGTAAAGGTTTTCTTAAATCTGGGATAGGGATTGGTTTATTTTCAAAATCTGTCGAAAATTCAGAAATAGAAAATTTAAATAAATATGTTTTTGGAGAATAAACTGTTATAGAACCATTACTAGCTGCTCCTATAGGTAGAATACTATCTTTAAATACTATAATTAAATGTGTACTATCTATTAGTAAAACATTAGTAATGTAATTAAAATTATTATTACTATCTATAACCATTGATCCAATTTGTGGAAAAGTTGTATAATTTGATATAATTAAAAAATTTGTACTTGTAGTAGGATAATTTGTATAATTAAAAGTATATTTGTCTAAATTTTTACTAAATATTTCACATAAAACATAATAATTTTGATTATAACCAATATTAAAATAATTTTTTTTTATAAAAGTATCTAAAATTCTAATATTATTATTTTTTAAAAATAATTCTCTAATTTGACTTTGTACTTTAGCGGGCCAACTAAAAAAGTTATTTTGTACACTACTTAATATAAAATCCATTTTTGGTTTAATTATCAAATCAGAATAAAATGAAACAATAAATTTATTAATTGTTAAACTTTGTGTACCAAATATAGAATTCATACAATAAAAGTCATTATTAAATAAAAGATTTGATGGATCCATACTTTTTAAAATATCATTTTTAAATCTAGTAAAAGTAGTCCCGCCGCTTATTTCTCCTAAAAGTTTAAAAAGTAGATAAGAATATATATAATCTTTAAAAGTTTTACTAAGTGTAGTTATTTCAGGGTTTGACAAGTCATTAAGATTATTAATAATATCAGGACTTACAGGAATACTGTAAATGTCATAATTTTGTAAATATGTATGATTTCTAAATACTCCTGAATATAAAACATTTATGATACCGTTACAAGTTAATTGTGGGGACCCTGTCCATTGAACAGAATCATTACCTGATCTTAATGTATTATATAAATACATATCGTAATCATAATTTGCTTCATTATCTATTTGGAAAACATATTTATTAGGTCCATCTTTTTGGTAAACTTTTGTTAATTGATTACCTAAAAATTTGGAATAATTATTAATGTTTTTATCTTTAAGATAAAAATTTCTAAGAGTAGTATCAACAAAATTATTAGGATTAAAAGTAGGTTTATCAGTTTTTAAAGGATAAAAACTTATTATATCATAATATAAAGCTGATTTTTGAGAATCAGTATTAGGTATATTTCTAACACCTCCATGAATTTCATCATCTGTTATTGATTGGTTAATATCGTAAATATTAATTTCTTTATTTAAACCTGAAAAAGTATATAATTTTCCAAACAAACCTATATTGTCATTATTATAATTTATATTTCTTAAACTAAAGGTATTTGTTAAGGAAAAATAACTTCTAGTAATGTCTTGGGATTGATTAATATTTAAAATAGTTTTAAAAGTAGCATCAGATACTATGTTTTTATCATTAAAAAATAAATCTATAAAATCAGGATTAAGTAGTGTACTTTCTGAACTGACCAAATTATCAGAAAATCCAGTAGTATTAGTTCTATTATCAAAACTTAAATTAGTTAATAACTGATTTATTATATTAACATCATTATCTTCAATTGGATTTGAAGATAAAGTCCATATATTTTGAGTATTATAATCTTGGTAAGAACAACTATAAACCATATTATAACCACAATTTCCTAGTAATGTAGAAGTGTCTACTATTTGAGCCATATCAACTGGTAAATTACCACCACCAATTCTACATGTCATAACAGGATTATAAGGATCACTTCCTGGATAAGGATTTGTCCAATCGTTTATGTTTAATAAATTATTAATAGATGTGTCATCAGATGAAGAAGGATTTAATTTTTTTAAACCATTATTTAAAGCATTATCATATCCTATAAATAATGGTTTATCTTTAGAAGATGTATTAGGTTCATTACTTGTAGAAAGTTGATAAGTATTAGCATAAACTAAATTTAATAAAGTACCCATACTTTTACCTATAAACTTACCGCATACATTTGGTTCTGGAAATTTTAAAGATTGTGTAGAATCTCCTTTTTGATATAATTGGTCAGAATTAGGTTTTTTTAATAGTTCACCATCATAATTTAAATATTTACTGGCATTATACATCTTATAAACATTTCCTAAAAAGAAATAAACATTATCAGGATCTATTTCCCATTCCCATGTATAAGATTTAATTCTAGCATCTTGATAATTTAAATGCCAATTACCTTGGTTTAAGTTTATATTATTTTTACTTGTATAAATATTTTGGTGAACTTCTACTTGAAGGACTTGAGTGTAATCATCATCATCAAAAACAACATAATCAACTATTTTTTTTATAATCCAAACTCTAGAACAACCATTAACTATACTTAAATAATTTCCTTTTTTGTATTGAACTTGGGATCCTATAACAATTTCGTTTTCACCATTTTCTAAAATTAAATCTATATCATCTTGATTTGTAAAAACTATAAATTTAGACGTTTCAATATAATAATTTTCATTAGATTTGATATCAATATTACTATTTAAATTAATATAATTTAAATTTATACTACCATTAATTTTTGTATTTAAAAATTTACCTTTTGCTTTAACTCTTTTTGAATTTATATAATTTTCCTCAAATTTATAAGAACTCATACCTGCACCGCCTGCTGAATTTAATACTGGTGTCGTTGGCGATCCTTTTGTATATGTTATATTTTTTCCAAGAGGATGATTAAATTCTAAATCTGATGTAATTTTTTTTCTAATATCAAAATTATTAGAAGTTTGGTAAACCTCTAATTCATCTTCTGTTGATAAATTGTTTAAAAAATATTTATTATTTACTTTTTCACCCTCCGAATAATTATCATAATTAAATATTTGTTTTGCTTTATTTCCTTCATAATAAGAAGTTCCACTTTTAAAATTATCTGTTACATTTTCTAAATAATAAATAAAATTATTAGTTCCTGGAGAATTTCCATAAAGTAAAAAATTATTCTCGTCTAAATTTAATTTTAAATTTAAATCTTTTACATCAATTAATGACATACTTGTACCTCCTTTAAAAAAAGAAGTTATAGATAATCCAGTATTACTTTCAATATCTGTTTCATTAATTGTTAAATTTTTTGGTATTGCTACATCTTCTCTAAACAAATATAAATTTTTACCATTATTATCATATAAAGTTAATACATAAATATAATCTTTATGATAATACATATTTAATACATTTATATTGTCACCATTAGCAGTAACTGTATAACTTTGTCCATCTTGTATTTGATAATTATATGTTTGCCCTGTTTTATAACTCCAATACATAAAACTACTTCCATAATAATTAAAACCTCTTTCATTAGAAAATATATTATCCCTAAATTTTATTTTAGCAGAAACTCCGTATTCTCTTTTATTAATATCATATTTAAAAACATAATTACTTGAATAATTATTTAAAATACATAAGGATGTTCCTGTTTTTATAGTACCTTTATTCTTATCTAGTGTTAATGTTATAACAGGGAGAAGGTTTTCGTATTCAACATTTATTATTACACCATATTCAGTACCTCCAAAACCATATAGTTCTTTAGTAGAATATACTGACAAACTTGTCCCTTGGTTTTTTAAAAAGTCACTAATATCTTCACTATAAAACGATATTAAGTTATTATTTGGTACTAGTTCTATATAATTAAATATATAAATATCACTAGAACATTTTTTAGTAGATGTATTAAAAACATTTAAACATGGACTATCTTTTGATAATAAACATATTTGTTGTTCTTCGTTATACGACATACCTATAGCTGAACAACATGTTCCTCTTACAGGTTGATATGAATCATATATTGATTGACAAAAAAAGTCATAACTTGTGGTATTGACTAAATTTTGACAAATAGTACCATTCTTACAATTATAATAAGGAAAATTTGTTGTTCCCATGATATCACAGGGATTACCTTCATCTACTATTTCGTAAGAACATATACCAACATTATCAACATCAGGTACATATAAATTATAAATTTCAGAAGCTGTACCATAAGTGTAATCTAAACATTTTAAATCATAATTTTTATTTTGTACAAATCTATCCGGGATACTAGTTGTTTTAGATAAACTATTTTTTGAAGGACATTTTCCATTTTCATAATCAAATAAACAAATAGATCCGACAGGATCATCACTTTTTTTTTGACAAATTAATGGTCCGTTACCATCTAATTTAGATTCTTTTAAACTATCATCACAAGGAACTTGAGTTTCTCCAAAAGTATAATCTCCAACACTTGTACCTATTGGTAATTTTGAAACACAAATACCTTTCACATTTATATCCCAGTTACCAAATCTAAAAGAACAACCAGTAAAAGTAGTGATATTTTCTTTTTCACTTAAAATCTTAAATTCTGAAATTTTATTTTCTATTTTTTCGGCTACACCTGTAATAAACCTTACACCGCCATGTTGATCAACTATTCCATAATGTTTATCTTCTGTACTTTGAAAAATATAATTATAAATACCATTTAAATTATAATTTTTTAAACTTATATTATAATATGAAGCTCCTGTTACAGAAGTATATTTAGGTAACGACTCAAATTCAAAATCTTCATACGAAGTAGCATTTTTTAAACATACTATATCATTATTTTCATCTCCTGTACGGCATTGAGTATCATTAGCACACCCACCGTCTAAAGGAGCTAAATCTACTTTACACCTTTTATCAACAGGATCACATATGTGATTATAATTTGATTTATTATCACCTGATCCAGAACAATCTTCATCAATATTACATTTATTTAGTAAAACATTACCTTCCTCTTGACAAATATTATTTAAACATGTAGCTGTGTTATCTGTATCCATACAATCTAAAACAGTATTACAATTTTGACCTAGTTCTGACATACAGATGCCTAATCCATCTGTTAAGATATTATTAACGCATTGTAAACCTTCGTCACATTTTATCAAAAAATCTAAAGGTAAATTTGGAAAAGCTATACCATCGTTTTTACCACACGGCATCTGTAAAGAAGCTGTAGCATATCCTGTATCTGTGCTTTTTGGTCCTTCTAAAGGATTAGATCCAGATACCATATCGTTTGGATTAGAATTTTGTGGATCTGCTGCTGGTGGAGCTACAAATTCTTTTTTTAATGTAATATACCACGATATAAAAATAAAAGGTACTAATAAATATACACATAAAGCTAAAACTATAATTATAAGTATATTTACTAAATTCATATTTTAAAATAATTATTGTTTAAAAAATAATTTTTAGAAAATTATTTTAAAAATTGATTTCAAATACTTATTTTATAATTTTAAAAAAACTATGATATTTACTGAACAAATACAAACTTTTCTAAAAAATATTTATAAAAATTTTTTCAAAAAAGAATTAAAACAGATGAAAAATACTAAAATTAATGTTGAAAAAGAAAACTCGTTATCTCATATTAATAGTCAAACAGCAAAAAATGGATTAAAGGAAGAAAAGCTGGTTTGTGATGATCTAAATAATAAATCAATAAAAAGTTTATCTACACCTATTTTAGGTAATTATAATTATTTTGAAAAAATTTCAGGTCATTATAAATATGATATAGCATCTAAAGATATTAGAATCCAAGTAAAAAAATTCAAAGAAGGTCAATTTCAACAGTTAGATAGACATTGGACTAGTCATCTTATTGAAAATATACCTGAATTAGAGGACGCTTCACAAATATTAAAAGATTTATTTGAACTTCCGTTACAAAAGGGAGATCCAAAATTTGTAGATAAAAGTAAAGAAGTAAAAATATTATCTACTTCTAATTATTCACAATCAGATATAGATAAATTTCTTAATTTATTGAACAAATTTAAAAGACAAATATTGGAATATGGATTTTATGGAACTAATAAACAAACTGAACCTAAATTTATAATTGGTTCTAAATATAAAAAAAAATTAACTGATCTTAATATGACAGAATTAAAAAATATTTTTCAAGAGAAAAATTTAAAATTCAATTCGAAAACTAAAAAAGAGAATCTTGTAAAATTACTAAAAGAAAATGGTATAAAAGATGAAGAGGTGAGATTAGATGAACTAGTTGTATTCAAAATAGATGATATTATTAATTATCTAGTAACATTAGATTTTAAGTGTGGAGAGCACAAAACACGTATTTTGCTTGGTGAAAAAGAAACTTTTTCTATACAAAGAAAAGGTGGGGATAGAGGAAGAATATTTGCTAATCAATTCCAAATGAAAATTATATTAAGTAATCTTATTGACGAAGTAGACTGTGAGATATTACAAGTCCGTAATTAATTCTTCAATAACATTTACAACTATACTATTTCCCAAATAAAATAACATATCTTTTTTATTTGTTAAAGATTCATATTTATATGAATTATCAAATCCAAACATTTTTAATGTTTCATTTATACTTAATGTTCTAATTTTTCCATCAAAATAATATAAACCAGTTTTTGCCCCAGGTCCACCAGAAGAAGCACATATGGTTGGTCCACATTTTGTTATATCATATACACGTTCACCTTGTCTTCCTCCTTTTCCTGTTTTTTTATTAATTAGTTTATATTTAACCATACTTTTACCAGAGCATTTTTCTAATTTATACTTTGTTGTATAATCAAAGAAATCAGTAATGGTATTATCTATTATAGTTGATACAGGAACAATTGGTTTATTTATTTCTCTAAATTTATACTTTTTATATTTATTACATATTATATATATACGATGTCTTGATTGTGGTGAGTTATAAAATCGTGAATCAATAACTTTATAACTGACATTATAATCTCTATTTTTTAATTCATTTTTTATAATGTTAAATGTTTCACCTTTATGTATTGTATGAAGATTTTTAACATTTTCAAGAATCAATGTTTCTGGTTGTTTTTTATCAATTATTTCTAATATTTTATAAAATAGATTACCACATTTTTTATCTTTGAATCCTTTTTGATTACCAGCAATACTAAAAGGTTGACACGGAAAACCTGCACATAATATATCAAAATAAGGAATTGTATCTATATTGATTTTATTAATATCTCCTTCAGGTTTTATTCCATAGTTTTCTTCATATATATTTCTAACTTTTTCGTCAATATCACTTGCTAAAACACAAGTATACTTAACTTTATTTTGTAGAATATTACTTCTATTAAATGCCATATGAAAAGCACCTAAACCACAAAATAGATCAATATATTTGATTTCTTTTTTACATTTTTCGCAACTATATATAACCATTTTCTTAATATATAGTTAATATTTTTAAATCAATTTTTAAAAATAATACCTTATTTAGATTTTTTTATTTCTTTTATAATATAACTATCATTTGAAAAAAGTGTTTTATATCCATCGGGTGTATCAACACAAATACTTTCAAAATGTGCATCTCGGTAATATCTGATAATAATTGATTTTCTTTCTTTAAAATAAATTTCTTCATCACCAGTTTTGTATATATTTTTTGTTGTATCATCATAAATATATATATCTAAATCTAGAATATTTGATATATATTCTAAAAAAAAGATATTTAACCATTTAGATGAATTTAAATAACGTTTCATATTTTCTTTATTAAGTTCTGGAATAAAATTACTAATTTCTGTAATTTCTCCACGACTTAAATTTTCATAATTTTTATCATTTTCTAATTCATCTGCTAAATATTTTCTAAAATTATGAATCATTAACATTTTGTCATAATCATCTTTATATTCTATATAATGTTTATTAAAACATTGAAATATAGCATGTAACATACAAGATCCATCTCCAATTGTATCTAAACTATACATATTTAAATTATAATCACAATCAATATGTTTCATATTTTAAAATTAATTTGTTTAAAAAAAAGTTTTTTAACTTTTTTTTGTTTTTTTGTTTTTTTTGTTTTTTTTGTTTTGTAATCCTAAGAATCAATCCCAAAAATCAATGGGAAACAAACCATTAGCTTCGCGCCAAATATTAAACTCCCTATCAAGATCGTCATTCCGGAAATGGACGCTGAAAGATCCACTGGTCTCGTAACGAACATAATATTGACCTGGGTAACCTTTTATGTCCCAGTCATCTTCCGGATCGTCGTCTTCCATCAAAAAGGACTGTTCGTAAACAGTTTGTACTCTATACAAACCCATACCACCCATACGGGTATGTAGCGTCAGACCGTAAACCTTCGGATGTGACGCTACACGGACTTCATAAGATTTTCCTAACCCTAGAAATCCAAAGTATGGATTAGGACGAGTTAAAGTAGAGGAGATACCTGGTACATAGATATGCTTATTGTAAATACTACCTATGCAAATCACGATTCCGTTGGTCATGCTGTTGAATGAGGTCAAGGAAGGTTGACTGAGTGAAAGAAAAGGAACTGGGAGAGAGTTGGTCAGCAGGTCCGTTAGAAGGTAAAAAAAGGTATTAATGTAAAAAAAATCAAATTTTGAGACTAATATTATGGATTTTTTTTAAATAATTATGTTTTTGGTTTCGATGAACAACCAAAAAAGTGTCCACTGAAAATTAATAAAAATTCAATTTTTATTACTGTATTTGGTTTTTTTATTAAAATCTTACATTTTTTAAATAATATATTTAAAAAATTAACCTAATCGTTCTAACAATTTATTTTTATATAAAAGTCTATTTTTATTAGTTATTTTAACACCTTCATCTTTAAATTCGTCTTCTAAATCTTTATCTTCAAGTTCTTCTAACCAATAAGGTAATTCTTGGGGTATACTATTTTCTATATTTTCTGATCTTTCTTTACTAAAACTAAAATCTATTTGACTAATATCAGATAACAAGGGTTCGGTGTTTAAATAAAAACTTGAATTGTCATCAATATAATCTTCTTCAAAAAAATCAAATTTATCTTTTTTTTCATAATATTCTTTCGAATTTTCGATTGATTCTTTACTAAATCCTTTTATAGAAAAATTTGATAAATATTGTAGTACTAAGGTTTCGTCTAAATTAAGTTCTAGTATATTTGATAAATATTTATTAGGAAAATTAGTTTGTATAATATTATTATTTATTATACCGCCTGATTCGTAAACACTACCACTAAAATTTTCTTTAAAATCAACATCATAATAATTTGGTAATTTAAATAAAATTATAAAATTATCATCCGAAAAAGAAGGTTTTGAAGATTTATCCTTCAAATCATTAACATCTATAATATTATCTCTAAAACCTTTTATATTTATTGAGTCGTAATTTGATTTTTCTAAAGTTACATTGTTGTTCCACATACGCAATAGGATTATATTTAAATTTAATATTTTCGAAATCAAGTGATTTATATTATATTCAAAAATATAATTGATATTTTTTCTATTTTTAATATTTTCTAAAAAATACAATAAACTATATTTTTTTATATTATTTTCAAAAAGTAAAAATATTGAATTAAAATTATTTAAAGTAAAAAAATTACTATTATTTTTAAAAAGTCTTTTTTCTTCTTCATCAAAAATATATTTTTTATTAATTGTTGCTTCTAAAATCTTACCATTTAGACTTTCAATATATATATCTAATTCTAAAAAATTTTTTTTAATTTTATTAAAAACTTCTAAATCTGTATAATTTTCATCTTCTTTAATAAATTCAATTATTAATTCTTTTTTAAAATTTTTAATTATATCTTTTTTATAATCTATATCATCTGAATTTTGATAATCTAAATAAATACAATTTAATAAAGCATGATAAAAATTATCATCATCAGATTCAGTCTTTAATTTAACAAATTTATATCCTCCAGCTTCCACCATAATAGGATTTTCTGAATTTTCTGTAATACCTAAAGGATAAGAAAACGTTTTATCTTCCATTTTAAATTTAATTAAATTTAAAATTATTTATTTAATTAATTAATCAGAATCGTCTACATCCACATAACGTGCTGGACTTCTGACTCTTTCACGTCTTCCTTTTTTTGTATTAGTTCTGGTAGGAGATCTTGTAGGACTAATGTTAATAATTGAACCTTCGTTAACACCTTCAATAATACTTCTTATTTGACTTTCAGTAAAACCTCCATACATACTTAAGAAATTTTGAACTCCGTCAGCAACACCTTCTGATGTAGGATTATAAATTACGTAGTATAGTAAACTAGATTTTTGTTGCGAAAGCCTTTTCTTTTTACTTTTATCGCTAAAAGTGACTTTTGATGTTCCTGATCCATCTTCCTTCATTTTTGATACTTCTAATACTTTATCCTCTTTTGAAATAAGTTTAATCCTACTTTTAATATCTTTTGGTTTCTTCTCAACTTTTTCAGTTTCGGTATCTCGATTCTTCCTCCCTTGATCATACATTTTAAGTAGTTTTGTTAGTACAGTTAGATCAATTTTTTTCATTTCAGATCTGGCTACACTTACACTATTTCTAGATTCAATAGTTTCTTTTACTTCTTGCTGAAAAGCCTCACCTATTTTTTTACTTTTAATACTTTTAGCAGAATAAGAAGTTTCTAAAGCTACTTTACTATCATCACTTTGATTTTCTTTTAACCAAGTTTTAACTTCATCTACTGGACCTGCTACATGAAACATAGGAACATATAGGAAACTAGGATCCTCTAAAAATTTTTTTTCAGCCCCACTAATAAGAAGTGGACCCTTTTTACTACCAACTCTCATATATCTTCCAGAAGCCATTTTTTAAATTATATTTTCTTTATACATTTATAATAAAACTATTCAATACGTGTTGTGTATTTAAATTTTAAAAGTAAAATTTTTATTAGTTTCAAAAGTGCATCCTTTCAGGTCATCATAAGTTTCAGAAAGTAAGGAAAGGTAAGGGATGATAAAATTTTGAGCTCCATCAAAGATAATTGGTATATCATAATCATCAACATCAAAATCACATCTAGTAGACTTACTTTCAAATTCAAAATTTGTATCATAAAAATCTATTCTAAACATATTTAAACCTAAACAAGAAGTGTTACAAATCTCACTTAATTTTTCAGTTAGTATATCTGACATTTCAATTGTTGTTTCATCTGGAGTTGAAGGACGTACATTTTTAATGTTTTCTATTACATCACCACCTCCTCCTATATTATCATCAGAATTGTCAGAATCATAATGGTAAATATTAACAACCTTCATTTTAAAAAATAATATTTTAAAGATTTTTATATTTTAAAATATGAGTATTATTCTTAAAACAGTCATAAAATGGATATTATTAACCCTTATTTTTACTTTTGCTTTATATTATTTCGAAAAAAGAATAGCTCCTAAAATTGTAACATCAACTATAGAAATTGATGGTAAAACTTATTTTGTTTCAAAATTATTACTTTCATCTAATGAACCAACAAAAATAAGAGATGTTGGTTCTAATTTAGTATGTTCCACTATGGAAGAAATATTTGGTAAAAAAATAAAAAAAAATGCTGGTATAGATAAAGCATACAATATTGTAACCGGTGATGAATTAACTACAGATTGTTACGAAAAAAATACAAAAATAGCTGTTGATTATCTTCCTGATAAAATTTTTGATTACAACGGTGTTTCCAATTATAATAAAGATATTTATGAATTTTATGATAGATTAGCTATTAATGCTGATAAAAAAGAAAAATTACAAAAATTAGGTTATAATTATATAGAAGTTCCTTACAATATTGATAAATGTTTTAAAGGTAAATGTCAAGACAATGTTGACATAGAAATTAGAAAAAAAAGAATTAAAAATTATTTAGAAAAAGAAATTAAAAGAAATTTAGTTTAAGTTATAAAATTGAAATTTTAAAATTATAAATTTTAAAATTTATAATTTTAAAATATGCATCTGGAAATAATTTATGGCCCTATGTTTTCAGGGAAAACAACAACTTTATACCAAAAAATTACTCAATATTTAGATGTTAAAAAATTACAAACTGGAAATGAACCAAAAGCTGTTATTATTAATCATAGTTCAGATTCACGTGATAAATTTTCTGGTAATTTAAGTACTCATAGTACTTTTTTAAAAGAATCTTCTAACAACATAGAATATGTTTCTTTAGAATACCTTACTTATAATGATGCTTATTTTGAAGATGTAGATATCATAGGTGTTGATGAAAGTCAGTTTTTTGACGATTTAGAAAAATTTATTAAATTATTTTTAAAAACAAATATAAAAATTATTTGTTCAGGATTGATATCTGATATTTATAAAAATAAATTTGGTCAATTACTTGATTTATTTCCTTTAGCAGATAGTATAATACATAAAAAAGCATTTTGCATAAAATGTAAAAATTTAGATTATCCAAACGCATGTTTTACAAAACTTAAAGATAATATTAAAGAACCTATTGTATCAGGCTCTAAACATTACATACCTGTGTGTGGATATCATTATTCACACACAGGTATGTGATATGTGGATATCATTTTTTTTATATTTAGTTTTATCATACATTTTATATTTAATTCTATAAAATTATTCATATACACAATATATGATCTTCCTGTTATTCCTTCTTTGGGAGTGTATATTTCGTATTTTAAACAGTATACATTATTTTTAAATGATTTTACTAAATGTTTAGTTTTATCTTTATCTTTTAATTTGTAAAAAATTTCCCAACATTCATTTAACAAAAATAAAAAAGTTATCCATTTTTTAGACAATTCTTTTATACTTTCTTGTAGATATGTAAATTCTTCATAATATTTAAAATCATGATATTTCAATACATTTAATATTTTATCTTTATCTTCAAGATCTGTCAACTGACTTAAAAAATGATTTTTCCAATATCTTGATTCTCTTGCTGATTTTGGAAAACTCATGGTGATTTTTATCTAAATTAATAAAATTATCAATTTTGTTAATTATTGTATCTTAATAAATTATTATTTTAAATGATTTGTTCTATATGTTTAACTTCTTTAAAAGAAAAATCAGATATATGTAAAGATTATTCTCGATATAATATACATTTTTCAAATAAATGTCATGGAAAAAAAATATATAAAACTTCGTGCAACCATAACTTTCATAAATGTTGTATTTTATCATATTTATGGATTGAAACAGGTTGCGATATAGAGGGAGAAATAGGTGAAATTAATTGTCCTTATTGTAAACAAAAAATTTTTATAAAAATTTAATTATTGTATTTTGTAAAAGTGTATTCATAATCTTTAGCTAAATATTTATATTTATATAAGTAAGTATAAACATTTCCAGTTTCTATAATTTTAATTTTTTCTTTTTTTAAATCTTCTTTCAAAATATATTTTTTATCAAACAGAAAGTAATAAGCAAATTTGCTGTTTATAAAAGGATAAGGACAATTAAGATTACTTGAGTTAAAATAAATTATTTTATCATTTTTTAATAATTCAAATTTTATTTCAATCATATAATATTTATAATAATTTTGAGGTAAAATATAATATCCATCATTATAATAATAATATTTATAGTGTTCTAAATAAACAAATTCGTTATTTTCCATTTCCATTAATACTGTTGGAAGATAAAAATTATTGTTATGCTTTTCAACATATTTATGTAGTTTTTTTATTTTATATTCTTTGATAAATTTGGAATGAGTTAATGTTGATTTTTCATTATAATGTTTCTTTTCTACTTCTTTTTTATCTAATATTCTCCATAATTTTATTCCAAAAAATTTTATATATTTCAAAAATTTAGAAATATCATATTGTGGTACCATAAAAATTTTTATTTTATCATCGATTACATTTATTCTTAAACTTGTTCCTTGGATTTCAGAAGAATAATAATTTTTACCTTTATAATAATCTTGAATTTTAATACCCGTATTAAACCATCCTAGTTTAGGATTTTCCTTGATTGCGTATACTTTTGAATTTATAACTTTTAGTTGTGGATAAGACATTTTAAAAATTTTAAAATAAAAATCAATATTGATATTTATTTTTATTTTAAATCAATATTGATATTTATTTTTATTTTAAATCAATATTGATATTTATTTTTATTTTAATCACAACATACATTTGATATAAAACTACATGGAAGACATATTGTATCTAATAAAAAACTAAATGGTAATAAACAAATACTGAATAAAGAATATTGTGGAGCATCCCCTCTTGTACATTTACTCATATAACATTCGCCTTTTGAACAAAAAAAATTACTACAAGAATAACAAGTATAATTAGTTTTACTAAACCATTTTTCTGGACATGTTTTTTCTCTTAAAAACACTTCGTCTCCTCCAATAGGTTCATACATTTATATATAATTTTATTTAAAATTATATATAAATTACTAAAAAAAATTGATTATTTTAGATAAAATATTACTTTTTAGTTTAGAGCAAGATGTTTCCATCAACTTTATTATGGGCGATATGCATGGCCACAAAGAAGGTTAAGTCAACTGTTTTCTTTGTGGCCAAGTCCAAGAACCCAAAGATGGTTATAGAGTTCCTTGAAAATCATGGCATCAAAGAGGACTCTTACTTCCTTGATCAGGACAAATCCAACCCCAGACATTTCTTCCTTAAAAATCCTGACAAAGAGGGGTTATCTTCAGATCTTCTGGACAGGATCTTTAGGTTGACGAGAGAGGATCAAAAAACCTTCCCTAAAGGGTTTTATCCACAAATCTCTGATAAAGGTAAAAGAAAAGCCTGCGAGCGGTATCTTGGACCAAAGTCGAGTATTACCCAGTTTACACCTGAGCTTTACCTAGAAGCTCTTGGCGCGAAAGAAACAACAAGGGCTTACTTGAAGAAGTTTTTTGGCCTTAGAGGTGATGGCTTTGATGGAAATTTAAAAGCTTTGTATTTACCATCAAATGTTTTGAACTTACTAATAAGTACAACACACTTGACGGAGAAACAATTGAAGGCTATGACGCTGCCACAGCTCGTCAATAAGCTTCCATGGAGACCTGAGTTATTCCAAGAGTTGACCCCTCGGGACTTTCCCTGGAAACCCTCGCAACGGTTTCCAGGGAAACCGTCGGTGGATACTTTCACCCCCCATTTCTTGGTTTGTTGAAAAAGGGTGAAAAAACTTGGTGAAAAAAAAGGGTGAAGAAAACGAGACCGGTGATTTTAATCACCACCGGTTTTAAATATAATAAATTAATATACTATATAAAATGGAAGAGTTTGAAGTCGATGGTATAAAAGTTGTACATTGTAAAACAGATAGTGAAGTTTCTTGTATGAATGTACTCTTCAAAGTAGGTTCTTATTCTGAAAATAAAAATATTGTTGGTATATCACATTTTTTAGAACATTTAATCATGAAAGATAAAAAATTATCATTATTATCAGAACACGGTTGTGATTATAATGCAATTACTGAAAGAAATTTAACATATTATTATTTTAGTACATATGTAGGATATTTTGAAAAAATTATTAAAACATATTCTAAATTATTTTTATATGAATTTACTACAGAAAAAAAATTTAGAAAAGAAATCGAAGTTGTCATACAAGAAATTAAAAATTGTAAAGAAACACAAGATTGTCATTTTGTAGATTTATTAGAAAATATTTTGTATCAAGGTAATACCTTATCACTCTCAACTGTAGGAGAAGAAGATAAGTTGAATAGTTTATCTTTTAAACAAGTTAAAAAATATTTTGATACATATTATGTAAAAAAAAATATGGTAATAGTTATTGTAAGTAGTAAAGATACAGATGAATTAAAAAATATCTTATTAAAATCAAGTTTTCCAAAAATCAAAATGGGTAAAGAACATTTTAGTAGTGGAAAAACTACTCCACAAAAAAAATTAAATATCTATGTTGATGAAAAACATTTAAATAAAGCTTACATACATGTTGGTATTTTATTTGATAGAAAAGATCTAGCTGTTATAGAATTAATTAAAATAATACTTGCAGGAGATTTACATTCTAGATTATATAAAGATTTAAGATATAAAGGTTACATTTATAATATTCAATCTAATATAGAATGTTATGAAAAAATTGGTAATTTTAATATATCTACCTCTTGCGATCAAAAAAATTATGAAAAATGTATTAATATAATTATAAAAAATTATGAATCATTGGCTCAAAACGAAATTCCAAAAAAAGAATTAGAAAATGCAAAAAAAGCAATGAAAGGTACCTTTTTCTTAAAATATAGTTCTCCTTTAGAATTATCTACATTTGTAGGTAAACAATACATATTTGATGATATGTATGATTATAATCAAATGTTAGATATTGTTGAACCAATGACTTCTAAAGATATTTTAAAAATTTGTAAAAAATATTTTAAAAAAAATAAAATTAATATTGTTACAAATAAATAATTATTATTTGATATTATTTAATATCAAATATTATAAATCATTAACAAAAAAGTTTTGATTTAGTCTTAAAAATTGATTTTTTTAGATTATTACTTGTTTTTTACTCTTGCTGTTGATTCTACTCTCGTCTCGTGTTCTCGTGTTCTCGTAACTCTCGACACTCTCAAGATGTCTACACCCAACACCAACACTCCGGCTCAGGTCGGAGGTCTGTCCCCGGCTCAGCTCGCGGCTCTTTCAGCCGCCCTGCCCCCGGATCAGTTCACGGCTCTGATCACGACTCTGGCTGCAAACGCAGCTCCGGTTGCAGCTCCGCATGCGGCTCCGCCTGCGGCTCCGCCTACGGCTCCGGCTGTAACCCCTCAGGTTTTGCTACAAAAACTTGATGCACGAGTAGCTGAGATTAAGAAGGCACTCCTTAAGGGAGATCCATCAGAAATCTCAGCATTGTTCATCAAGATTGTAAGTAAGCCTGACGGAATTGATGATTGCCCTGCGGCAAGAATTCAACTTCGACAGAGGTGGGACGTCCTTGTTGATGAGGTCAGGAAGGCCAAGGCCAAGGCCAAGGCCTTGGCCAAGGCCAAGGACAATGGCAAGTCCCAGGACAACTCCAAGGCCAAGGCCAAGGGCAAGGGCAAGGACAACTCCCAGGCCAAGTCCCAGGACAACTCCAAGGCCAAGGCCAAGGGCAAGGGCAAGGACAACTCCAAGGCCAAGGGCAAGGGTCCCGCCCAGCTTCTTTGTTCGAAGTGCGGGCATCCCTATACACCTGGTCGCGATCAGGTCTATTGTACGCAGTCTGACTGCGGTAACAAACACTAGACCGACAGCAAGTAGTACTCCAACTACTTACCCGGTGTCTGTCCAGATACCAACAAAGGATTGCGAAATTGCGAAAGACACAACATCTAATTTTCGAAATCCGGTGATTTTAATCACCACCGGATTTAAATATAAAATTAATAAACTATAAAAAACAATTATTTAATTTAAAATGGAAAATCATAAATTAGTTGTTTTTACATTTTTTTCATTAATAATTGTCATACTTTGTATATTTTTTGTAAAATTTAAGAAATCTTATGGAGTTTTTAATTTTTCTTTTGATATACAAACAAAAAAATATGATTTAGTGTCTTCTCATGCCTGTAATTTATGGTCTTCTTACATTGATAAAAAAGATATTATTAATGTTAATATACATAATTCAAACACAAACAAAGAAATTGTGGGTAATTCCAAAAAATATGGTAATAATGAGGGAAGTATTTATTTAAATACAAAAGTATTTGATAAATTAAGTTTTAATAAACAAGTTCAAACACTTGTTCATGAAATAGGTCATTTATTAGGGATCGGAACTCATTCTAAATGGATTAATAATGTAAAAGATAATTATTTAGATGTTAAAAATCTTCATAATTGTAGGATGGCTTATAACAAAATTCAAACCAAACTTTTAAAAAAGGATGTTTATTTTACAAAAATACCTTTAACATTAGAAAATGAAGGTAAAGGAAGTGTAAATACCCATTGGAGAGTAGAAGATAGTAAAATTAATGGAGTAAAAGTTAAAGGTTTAAAAAATGATATTATGGCTCATTCGATTAGTGGTAATGGTATAATATCAGCTGTTACTACAGGGTTTTTAAAAGATATTGGTTATCATATCATTTATGAAGATATTTATTATTGATTATTTCCATGGATAATCAGGATATCTTGTTATAAAAAGTCTTTCTGAACCGTTATAAATAGCACATTTGTTATTATATCTACTTAGTTCTAGATCGCTTGTTTGTTTTTTATTACAAACTTCTTTAAATAATTTACCTTCTTTAAATTCATCAAAGAAATCTTTGGTAAATATATGGTAATCTAATTTGATTGATAAATCAGATCTTATTAAAATTTTTGTTATTAAATTTTTAAAAATAGGATTATTAGGGGGTGTTGATATAATTCCTTGAAAAATACTATTTTTAACAGCCGATTTAACGGTATATAATTTTGTATCATCATTAAATATATCTTTTAAATTTTTTAGTAAAACAATTTTAATATCTAAATAAACACCTCCGTTTTTATATAACCAACAATATCTAAATAAATCAGATTTATGACAACCTAATTTTAAATTTTTAAATCTATTAACAATTTCTTGATTATAGTTTTTTTTTAAAAAATCTATACATTCTTTATCATCAAAAATAATGTGTTTATGATCAGGTGCATATTTATTTATATTATCATATACTTTTTTTGGTATAATTTTTTTATCATAATGTGTTTGAATTAAAATTTTTGGAGTTTTTAAATTTTTATTTTTGTTTTTTAAAAATATATTTTCTAAAAATATTTTTTTATTTTTAAATTTAATTTTAAAAAATATTTTTTCAAAAATAAAAATTAAAAAAATAAAAATTAAAAAAATAAAAATTTTATTTTTCATATTTTAAAATAATTTTATATTTCATAATTTAAAATTTCCTTTTTCATAGTTTTCATATTTAGGATTCATTAAAATTACACCTTTTTGATCATACATGTATCTTTTACTGGTCAATAAATATGGTTTACTTTCTTTTTCATAAATTTGATATTTAAAATTTTTTCCTAAAGTACGTTGCATAATACATAATAACAATGTATATCCATATTTATCTATATCTTTTTGTGTTATTTGTATAATATTTTTTATACATTCCCCTATTTGTTTATTTCCTTTATTACACATTATAAAAGAATTAATAAGTAAATGTGATTTATTATTTAATAAAGTATTTATAGTATCAGAATAAATATTTGATTTAAAATTATTATAAGGAATGATTAATTTTGATTTTATATTATTATGAATATATTCTAAAGGTTTTAACATTTCAGTGTCAATATCAATATAAGTACCTCCGTTTAAGTATAACCAACATAACCTAAATAAATCTGATTTATGTGGTCCTAATTTAAATTCTTCAAATTTTTTTAAAAATTCATTACTAAAATTATTTTTTAAAAATAATTTACATTCTTCATTATCATAAAAATAATATTTATGTTGTGGATTATTTTTTTTTATATTATCAATTATTTTTTGGGGAACTTCGTCAATACTTTTATGTGTTTGAATGATATGATAAGGAATATCATCTGATTCTTCTATATCTGGTAATTTTATATCATTATCTTTAATTGTATTGTATAAATTTTTTGTTAAAATAAATTTTCTTTTTTCTCTATAACTTCTACTAACAGATTCTATAATTAATATTAAAATAACTAAAAATACTATATAATAATATTTCATTTTATAATAAATGAAATATTTATTATAAATGAAATATTTATAATAAATGAAATATTTATTATAAATGAAATATTTATAATAAAAGAATAAAAATGTTAACTATAGTTTTTATGAATGGTGATAAAATTATTGTTAACAAAGAAGATTATTTTTGGAAAAAACATGATAATTTTCTTTCTAATATAATAAGTGATTATCCATCTACTGATGAAATAATATATTTGTTTGAAGACAATTTATCTGTACTATCTATAATTCAGTCTCTTAAATCAAATAAATTAATGTTAATGAAAGATACAACTTTAGAAGTTATGTTAGAATTAGCTGATAAATGGTGTATTGAATCATGGTTAATAGATAGTATAAAATTACAAATGAAAGTAGAAACTCCTTCATATATAGATAATGTTATAAATAATTTTAAATTTACATGTAGTTTGTGCGGTGAAGGTTATGATATATATGAAAATAATTTTAATAGTTGTAAAAGTCATAGACAACCGTTTTGTACAAAAACTAATAGTTATCGTTGTTGTGGTTCTACAAGAAAAGAAGATTTTTGTAGAACATGTTATCATAGTCCTTATTCTTCTTCTGTTAATACATTTGAAGATTTATACAAATTAAAATTGAAAATAGATAGTTAATTTAATAAAAAATGTTCGTAACAACCCAGAATGATTCTATCTTCTATGCTGGTGGAAAAATAGATCGAAATTTACTTTATATAAAAAATTACATAGATCAATTATACAATAAAAAAACTGACAGAACTTATTTATTATACGACCCATCATATGCATGTTGGATCGTATCTATAAGTAAAGAAGAAAATTATATGATAACAAAAAAATTTTTAGAAAAAAATGCACAAAAAATTATTTGTTATAGTAAAAACCTATTTCAGTTTAAAAGTTACTTGTTTGGAATAAACGAGGAGAAATATGTTTATTATATTAAGATATAATAAACATATTTTATTTTTATATTAAGATATAATAAACATATTTTATTTTTATATTAAGATATTAAAAAAGGATTCAAAAATTTTTATTTTAAAATACAAATTTATAAAATAAAACAAGACAACTATTACTGCACCGGTTATTAATATTATATCTCCTGTTGAATTATAATGTTGATTATATTTTAGTATTAATCCAGAAGATAAAAAGAAAATGCAATAAAATACAATACCGTAAAATAATTCATTATGTGTTGTTATAATTGTCTTTTTTTGTTCTTTTTGTTTTTTTCCATACATATCAACGTTTAATCTATCCATTTGTTCTTTTGTATAAACTGCTAAAACATAACCATCCATTTTTTTTTCTCCCCTCGGTGGTTCTATTAAACCTCTTGTATAATCTGGACCTTTAGTCATTTTAATATAAATTTATAATTTATATTAATATAAATTTATATAAAATGGACTTTGACATGATTTAGCCAACTAATATACCAGATCTAAATATATGATCATATTCTTCTTTTCCTATTGGTGATTCTATTTCTATTAGTTCTGAATTTTAATAATTATTATAGAATTTTATTAAAAAGTCTGGTATGCGGCTAAATAATATTTCATATATTTATCATAATCTCTTTCAAAAGTCCATGTTATATATTCTTTTATAATTTTATTATTATAATATTTATTAAAAATAGTAGTTATACGATAGAAGTCGTCTAATTCTTCTATTTGATCTATTTTATATTCATAACCGTACTCGTCTCTAATATGTAGACAATTTTCTAAAAAAATATCATTATCTCTACACATTAATAACATACCCGACCGACCTTCATAATCATATATCTCTTTTATTTCCGGCGTTTCTTTTAGTTTTAAATGTTTATATTTATTAAAAAACATCCTCAACCAATTAGGTATTTCCTCTTCAATAAGAATAGCACTCATATAAGAATTATTAATTTCAATTAATGGTAAATGTTCCATTTTAATATAAATTTATAATTTATATTAAAACTTTTCTATATCACACTCCGTTTGTTTACATAATACTTCTACTAATTCATCGTTTTTATAATCATTCTCATATATTATTTTCTTTATACCTGATGCTAATAATATTCTACAACATATTATACATGGATAATGTGTTATATACGCAGTACACCCATCAGAAGATGTACCATTCCTTGCACAATATGCTATAGCATTTTGTTCTGCATGGACAATTGCTTGTTCATGATTATCTCTTACAATAGATACATGTGGACATCCTTCTAAAAATCCGTTGTATCCTTGACTAACTATTCTGTTGTTTTTTACTAAAACACAACCAACATTTAATCTTTTGCATGGAGATCTTTCTGAAGTTACCTTTGCAATCTTCATGAAATATTGATTAAAAGATAACATTTTTATTTGTTATCTTTTAATCAATATAACATTTTTATTTGTTATCTTTTAAAAAAATTATATTTACATATCTCCAACACAAACCCACCGATTATCTGCTGGGTTATATGCTACACCTCTCCCAAAACCATTAAAACTAGTTCCACTATCACTAGAATCTTTCCAAACAATTCCATCATCTGAATATTTTATATTTCCATATTTATTAGTTCCAGTCACACTTCCAACAGCAACCCACCGATTATCTGCTGGGTTATATGCTACATCTTGCCCCGAATTAGTAAAACTAGTTCCACTATCACTAGAATCTTTCCAAACAATTCCATCATCTGAATATTTTATATTTCCATATTTACTACCTCCAGTATTACCAACACAAACCCACCGATTATCTGCTGGGTTATATGCTACACCCAGCCCCGAAATAGTAAAACTAGTTCCACTATCACTAGAATCTTTCCAAACAATTCCATCATCTGAATATTTTATATTTCCATATTTATTAGTTCCAGTCACACTTCCAACAGCAACCCATCTATTATCTGCTGGGTTATATGCTACACCTTGCCCCATATCAGTAAAACTAGTTCCACTCTCACTAGAATCTTTCCAAACAAATCCATCATCCGAATATTTTACATTTCCATATTTACTACCTCCAGTATCACCAACAGCAACCCATCTATTATCTGCTGGATTATATGCTACACCGTTCACCTCAACAGTAAAACTAGTTCCACTCTCACTAGAATCTTTCCAAACAAATCCATCATCCGAATATTTTATATTTTCATAATTATTACCCAGTGTTGCTGAACCAGCAATCCATCGGTTAAATCTTGGATTATATGCTACACATCTAACCTCATTAGTAAAACTAGTTCCACTATCACTAGAATCTTTCCAATGAATTCCATCATCCGAATATTTTACATTTCCATAAAAATCAGGAGCATTATTACCAACAGCAACCCAACGATTATCTGCTGGATTATATGCTACACCGACCCCCAGATTAGTAAAACTAGTTCCACTAGAATCTTTCCAAACAATTCCATCATCTGAATATTTTATATTTGCAAATACCATTTTATTTATTAAAAATAAATCTTTTAAAAATTCATAAAATCTTTACGAATTCCCCATGAATTAAATTTTAGAGGATTCATACCATTTTCTTTTGGTTTGTCAAATTTTTTTTTAATAATCATATATATCAATATTATAAAAATAATTGTTAATATAACATCTAAAATTATAGTCCAATAATATTTATTGTAATCTGTTCCTAGCATTTTAGTAAGTAAAAAAATTTGATTTTTTACTTACTAAAAAAATTGATTTTTTACTTAAATATATTTTATAATTAAAAGATGGGTGTTATTGATGATGCTAATTTTTTTTGTGAAATGATTTCTTGGATATTAGATAATCCAAGGAATAAATATAAATGGTCTAAAGTTTTACACAACCAATTAAATAAAGTAGAGATTAATTTTCCAGATAAAGACAAAAAGTTATTTTATATAACTTTATCTAAATCTAATGATGTTAATACTTTTATTGAAAAATATAAGTAATTAGTTATATAAAATGATTACTAAACTAAAAACAAAATATTTTGATATAACATATGTTAAAACAAAATATACAAATGGATCAAATCCATATTTAGAAATCCAAAGATATAATTTATGGAATAATATTATAGATAAATTTTATAAATTTTTGAAAAGTAAAAATATAAAATTAGTTTCAAAAAATAAAAAAGAAAAAGATATTTTACAAAATAATTTATCAGTTTGGATAAGTTTAAATCAAATGAAAAGAACAGAAACTTATGACCCTTTTTTCCCTTATAAAGCTAAATATAACGATGGTTTAGTTAAAAATTTAATAGATAATGCTAAATTGTCAGAAAGTAAAGCTATAAAGACAATGAAAGAATTTAATTTACCAAAATTATGTAATGAAGCGTGCGATGAAATAAAAGAATATGAATCAAAAAAACAAAATTATAAAATTTATAAGAAGGAAGATTATATAATTTATAAATCAGAAGATGAAATGGTTGAGGTATTATGTCCAGGACATATTTATAAAAAATTAAAAAAAAGTTTTAATGAAGATATGAAATATTTTTTAGAAAAAGTTTTTTGTGTTATGTTAAGATATGAAACATTATCTGGTAAATCTCACCAATTTGCTATGGAAACAAAATTCAAAGATGCTTTAAGAAAAGAATATAATGTTAATATAGAACTTTTTGGTTCACCTATTAATTTTTATTATGATTATTTTGGAAGTTTGTTTTATGATACTGATAAATATTTTGGAAGTTTAGGAAGTTTTTATAATATAAATATAAATGAAGGTTTTATCATAGCTAATCCTCCTTACGAAGAATTACTTTTAGATAAAATGGTTCAAAAATTTATAAAAAATATTAAGAAAGAAAATAAACCAATAAGTATATCTTTTGGATTACCTAAATGGGGTAAGTATAGGAAATTTGATGCTATTGAACTTACAAAAAATTCTAAATATACAAAATTTTACAGATGTATGAATAGAGAAGTTTTTTGGTATGATACTTTTACAAAAAAAAGAATGATAATACCTGAACATTGTAGAACAGTTATACAAAATTCTAAAGGAGAAATAAAATTTAATTTAAATAAGTTTAATAACTTAATTAATAATTTTTGGTTAAAGTGAATTAATTTTTAACAACTTTAACGATATCAGACTCATAAATATATTTTAGACCATTTTCAGTTTTTACTATAAAGCATTTTGCATAAGATGTAATTGAAGTTGAATAATCGCTTACATCAGATATGTATTGATACTGATGGAACTCATATATACTATGTACACCTGAAAAGCTATAAATAGTGTCACCATATTCTGGTTTTATAAGATGATCGTGATCATCTTCCATTACAAATATATCTTTTGTTTTTATATGAGAATCCTGAGTAGATATACCCCATTTAACTGTAACATTGGTGTCACAATAAATATCTTTTACAATTCCTTTCCTTCCACATTTAGATTTTACAGATACACCTGGTTTAATAGAACCGTTAGAACTGATGTATTCTATTAAATGATCTGTAAAAGGATTTTTTTTTAATGATGAAATAAAAGCTATCAGTTTATCTTTCTCGTCTTTATCCATTGTATTAATATACATATAATAATTATTATTCAATTTTAAAATTGAATAATAACTTTAATAATTTATTAAATGGATAATTATCAACAAATTATAGAATATCTTGAATCTTTGACAACAATAAGTCATCTTAGTTCTCAGTTAACATCACATATTGAAGATATTGAAATTCTTGAATCTTTGTTAAACGGTGAAAAAGATAATTATATTGAAGAAGATGACAATGAATATGTAACTTATTCATTAAAACATGATTTAAAAAAAGGAACAAATGTAATTAAGTTAAAACACAAAAATAAATTTATTAAAGTGAATATTGAAATAAAAAAAAATAAAATTTTTATACCTTATGAACAAAATGGTGAAATTATTACAAAAGATATAGTAGATAAAATTTCAAGTATATTGTATGAAGAACTTAATTTATAATTATTTAATAATTATAATTTATTATTTATAACTAATGATAATATTAGTATAATCGTTAGTTATATTTTTTTTAGATTGTAAAGATGAATCTGTAAGATAAAACCAATAAGGAGTAAATTTTTCGACTTAATTTGTTTTCCATGTTATCAAGGTATCCATGATTATTTATTTATTTATAATAATTAAAAAATTCAATTTTATAATCTAATAGATAATTTTTCAAATCTTTTAGGAATTGTGTTTGAAATTGCCATATCTAATGTTTGTTTATCATAAACTAACCACAATCCTTTCCTAGCCCGCGTGATACCAGTATATAAAAGATTTTTATTAAAAAAATTACTTGAACAGTAAGGAATATAAATTATTACAAATGTATATTCCGAACCTTGAGATTTATGTACAGTTTTACAAAAAGAGTGTGTTATATCTGTGATGTAAAAATTTCTTTCTATCCCTATATCCATTTTTTCTCGATCTGTAACAATTTTTAACAAATATTCAATACTTTTGTCTTCTGAATATTTTACTACTATTTTGTCATCCAAAATATCAGTAATTATTCCTTCTTCTCCGTTCATAACTTCAACCGGACCCATATAAACATTTTTTATTTGCATAACACGATCTCCTATATACCAATTTTTCTCATTGAAAAATATTGTCTTAGAATCACACAAATATAATTTTTGATGCATCTTATTAATAATATCTATATTTTTATTTAATGGTGTGATAACACATAATTCTTTATCATCTACATTAGCTTCTTTTAATGATTTAACAAGAGTAAAAACTAAATTAATATCACCTTCTAATGATTTAAAACCATTAAAATCTTTAAATTTAAACGGTTGTGAACCATTATGATTTACTAAATCATTTGAGTTTTTGATAATTCCAGATACACCTTTAGAAGAAATAGATCTTTTATTTTCAGTTAAATAATATGTATCTATTTTTTTACTATTTATAAGTTGTAAAAGCAAACTACCACAACCAATAGGTGGTAATTGATTAATGTCTCCTATAAAAACAATATTAAATTTGTGAGTGAAAGTAGCCATAAAATCATAAAAAAGTTCACAAGAGATCATAGAAGCTTCGTCAACAATTAAATTATAAAAATCTGTTTTCCATTTTCCCATTTTTTTGGTATGAATCATACGATGAAGTGTAAAATAATTTAAGTTTTCATAATCATCACCAAGAGATTCTTTAATTCTTGAAACTGCTTTACCGGTAAAAGAAGTTAAAACAAACTCTTCTCTTCTTTGAGTATAAACTTCAATCAATCTTTTTATCAATGTAGTTTTACCACAACCAGCACCTCCTGTGATAATAGATATATTAGATTCTAAAACACCAATGAGTGCTTCTTCTTGTTCATCTGTTAATATAATTCCGTCTTTTTCTTTTTTAAAAGAATCTCTAATAGGTGATTCTATTTTTTTAATTTTTTTGGTTGATTCTATTAAAATATTAAAATTTTTAAATAAACATGTTTCAGCTTTATATGTTTTTAAAGTGTAAACAAGATCTTCATCAAAAAATAACATATATTCAGATGTAAGTTTTTCTTCATATTGTTTATAATTTGGGAATCTTTTTTTAAACATTTCTAATGGAACACCCATCCATCCATTCCTTAAAAGTATTTTTTTTACATATTTTGACATATCTCCGATATTTTTAGATTCTTCTGATATATTTAATTCAAGTAAAGTATTTATCATATCTGCTTTATCTCTATCAATAGAAAAAATAATATAAGGATTTTTTTGTAAAATATTATATAAACTATTCAAATCAAGTTCACTATTCATAATTTCTGTATTTGTAAGACCTAAAAGATATAATCTGCGATAACAAATATTTTTTTTCCACCAAAGTAAAAAAATCAAAGATAATCTTTTATTTAAATAATTTAAATCACTATTTTCCATATTTACAGCATATTTATCAAAATTATTGAAAATTTCTTTTATACCAGTATTATATTCTTTTAAATATTCAATATATTCATCTGATTTTTTAGCTCCAAATTTTTCACCTCGTAAACCTTTTATTAATCCATTTCTAATAATTTTATAATCATATGGAATAACAACTAAAGGTTTCTTTGATAAATAAAATATATCATCTATGGTATTACCTTTAACTTCAATAATATCAAATTTTTGAATAGGTAAAAAATCTTGATAATGACATTTTATTTTTTTATCATCCACAACAATTGTAAATTTATCATCTACATTAATAGAAAACACATAACCTTTTAATGTATTCATATCAATACAATCCTGGTTTTTATATTTTTTAAAATTTATAATCAATTATAAATTTTTAATAAAATTTATTTATAAAATTTTTATTAAAATAAATTATAAATAAAAAAAATTTATAAATAAAATTTTTTTATTAAAAAATGTCTACAAAATCTAGTGGTAAATCACTTTGGTCTGAATCTATAGCTCCCTCAGTCAGAATAACTCGTGTTCATATTACAGTTTATAACTTTTTAGTTTTATGGGTATTTATATATGTTTTATGTTTATCATGGCCACCTAAACAAATTATGTCATCAAATGATTTTATGAAGTTTAGTGGTTATACAGAACTTGTAGGTGTTGACGGAGATGGTACAAAAAGTTTACCAAATGCAAGATTATCTGATAAAGGTAGACAAGTACTAGTTGGGTGGTCAGCACTATTTGCTTTTGTTGTAGCCCTTGTTTTACATTTCTTAATGGCTTATTTATAAAAAATTATTTTATTATAATATAAATTTATATTATAAAATGGCAAATAAATTTACTATTAAAAATTCTACTGGACTTGATATGATCTCTGTTAATATTTTTCATGTGTCATTAATGGTATTTTTAGTTTTATGGTCTTTAATTACACTTTTATCTTTTGCATTTCCACCCAGAAGTTTACTATCTAATGATGATTTTATGATGAGGTCAATTGACGGTGATGTTAAATCAAATGATAAAAATAAAGGTAACCAAAGACTTTCTCGACAAGGAAAAAGAAAATTATTAGGTTGGTCAGCCTTGTTTGCATTCATTATTGCATTAGGTGTACATCTTTTACATCTTTATGTTTTATAAATTTCTTTCTTATATTCTAAAGATATCATTCTTTTTAAATTTATAGATTTATAATTTACTTTTTTAATATCATTATTAAGTTTAACGGTTTTAACTAAACTTTTAATTTTCTCATATTTTTTTGAATTTAAACTTTCAGGTTCTGGACCTGTACAGTTTTTACGATAAACTTTTTCTAAATCTTCTTTATTTATTAAACGAGATTTTATCCATAACTCTAGATTTTCGTCTTGGATTAATTCATCAAATATGTTTATATCTGAAACATATATTGCTTCAACGTAACGTTCTATATTTATATCAGAAGGTATTACTAATTCGTGATAAACTTTATCATCTAAAGACAAATAACCTAATTCTGCTGAAGAAAAGTCTTTTAAAGGTTTTGATTTTCCTTTACAATCGAAACATATTCCTTTATAAAAACTTGTATTTTTTCTTTGTCCAAAATTCATATCTTTAGATATCCAATAGTCAAAATCATCAAGAACAGAAAGTGATAAAATTAAAAATATACCTTCACCATAAAGGTCATCAATACTATCACCTTTTCCTAAAACTCTTGTAAAAATTCCACTATTATAATCATAATCTTTAAATTGTATTTCTAAATAACCAGAATTCATAATTTTTTTAAAAACATCTTTACCATCGATACCTTCTGAATAACCTAATTGATGAACTAACCCTCTCAATATACCATTTTTACTTTCATTGCATCTTGTTTTTTTTACATTTTTTATAATTTTTTTCATTTATATAATTTTGTAAATTACTATTTGTATTAGACATTACATCTGATATATAAATTGTTTTATTAATATATAAACTGTCTTTATATAATTTTGGATTTGTTTTAAAAATATCTAATATCATTTCTTTGTTAATTTTCCAACTTTTATTACCTCTCTTAATACTAAAATTATTTAAGAAATCAAATATATCATCTGGATGAAAATATTCTGGAATATCATCAGATATAATTATTATAAAATAAAAACCTTTTTCATTTTCAAATTCATATTCTCCTAATTCTAAATATTCTTTTGAAACATTTTTAAATTCATCTTGTAATTTTTGTAAATCACTTATTTTAGATTTAGATTTTTTAATTTTTTAAAATTAAAACTACTTTTTACTAAGTTCTGATTTATTTTTTCATAATCAATATTCTTAACTTTATCCTGTAATTTTATTATTTCTTCTTTAGTAAAATCATCAAACCATGAGTATTTTTTTATATTATTTAATTTAATATCTACTAGTTTTATTAAAAAATTAGTTTTAAATTCTAACAAATAAAAATCTTCTTGTGATGTCATTTTATTATAAATTATAAAATATTTGGTATAATTTGACATCTAATATTTTCTTTTTCTGAAACAAATTTTGTTTTAAACTTAATACTTTTTAAAAATTCTTTATATACATTAATATGACCTTGACCAGCTAGTACTATTACATTTTTTTGTTTTTTACCATCAAATTTTCTAAACATTCTACCAAGAGTATATAAATCAACATAAAAACCCATTAAATGTTCTAAACCTCCAACAAAAAACATGTAAAAATTATTATCATCTTCTCCGTTATGAAGGTTTTTTTCATAAAATATTTCAACTTTTTCTAAATCTTTACCAAAAAAATTATCTATGATATTAACTATTTTTTCGTTAAAAAATTCAAAATTTTCGTGAAATTCGTCTAAACTTTTAAAATTTTCTAATATTTTAATAAAACTATTAGAAAATTTATTAATATTATTTTTATTAAATTTTTTTATCAATAAATTTATAATTTCTTCGTAATCACATATTAATTCAAAAAAATAAGAATAAATAGATTCACTTTGTTCAGATTTTAAAATCTGTTTCATTATTTTATTATTTTTTCTATTTCTATTTATTAATTTTTTTAAACTTTTTAAATTCTTTAAGATTAAAAATAATTCATGATTAATTAAATCTTTTATATTTTCTCTATCATTATATTTATAAAATTTAAAAATATAAAATTTTAAATCTAATTTTAAAAATGATTCTGGTTTATTACTATAAAAATTAATATTATTAAAATAATCTTGTCTAATATCAATAAAATGAAATCTAGTGTTATCATGAATACATTTTTTTTTTAAAAAACAACCTTTTGAAGCAAAATAATAAAATACAAACTCTATGTTAATACAAAATTTTTCTTTAGAATTAGATTTTTTACAATTAAAATAATTTTCTTTCATTTCTTGTATAGAAGAATAATACCTATTAAAAAAAAAACTTTTTGTACGGCTACCTTGTTCCAAATAAAAATCCCATTGTTTGTTTTTATCTTTACTTATTAAATTTTCTATTAATTCTGTAGTTAATATAGAATCTTTCTTTTTTTTACACGATTTTACTTTATAATTATCATGGTAATCAGAAATTAAAATTATTCTTGTTTTTCCTTTTACCATTTCAGTTATATCAGTAGGGCCTATTACTTTTAATTTATCTTCCATTTTATTATAAAATAATTTATAATAAAATATACCAAATATTTTATTATAAAATGGAAGAATGTTTTGTATGTACAGAAAGTAAAGATGATATAATAAAATATTGTTTATTTTGTAATTATAAGGTGTGTTTAAATTGTATAAATGATCTAATAGTAAATTTTAGAAATAAATGTACAATATGCAAAAAAAGCATTCCTTATGGTTATAATAATATAGTAGATGACATTACAAACAATAAAAATCATATATTAGGTATATATTTATATGAAAAAAGATTATATAAAAGTCATATAAGTATTAAATATAAAAACCATGTTATAAAAGATGTGTTTTCTGTAAGTAGTTTTGAAGGTGGAACCTTATTAACAAATTATAATAATTTACCTTTAGAAAAGTTTGTAGGATTTAAATTAATGTGTAATTTTAATAAAATAAATTATATTGTTAATCCTTTAACAATAATAAAAGAAAACATTTTAGTAATTCATGGTAATAATATTTTATTAGTAACTGATGATTTAAAAGAAAGAAAAAAATATTTTAAATTAAATTATAAAGATATAAAAAAATATTTTTTTCAAAAAAAAGATTTATATAATAATTTAATAATTCTAAATAATAATTCTTTTGAAAATGTAAATTTTAAATATAAAAATAATTGTTTTAATTTTTTTAAAAATTTATTTAAATAATTAATAAAAATGCAAATTTTTATTAAAACGCTTACTGGAAAAACTATAACTGTTGATGTTGAAGCATCGGATAGTATTGAAAATATTAAAAGCAAAATTCAAGACAAAGAAGGTATTCCACCAGATCAGCAAAGATTAATATTTGCTGGTAAACAATTAGAAGATGGAAGAACTTTAGCTGATTACAATATACAAAAAGAATCTACATTACATCTTGTTTTAAGATTAAGAGGGGGTTTTAATTAAAATTGATTAATTTATGGTCTTTTATATAAATAATAATACCCATTTTTTTTAAAATGGTTCAAGATTAAGATAAGGACAATAATTAATTATATCTATCCATTGGAAATCAAAAAAATCCTCTGGTTCTTGGTCAATTGTAAACTCAAACCCATTAAGATATTCACAACATTCTGTTTTATATTTTCCTAAATGATCATTTATATTAAAATCACAACCATTTGCAGTAATTAAGTAAAAACTTGTTTCAGTTCTTTCACAAAAATTATCTAAATCATTTGCATATTGTTCTTCTTGCATTGGTAATCCATTGGTTCTATTAATTGTACTTGCCCACATTCCATATATTCCTGTTTTATGTAATTCATCTAATTCAATAAAAGGGAAGTTTTCAAGTTTTGAAGCATGTGCTAATTCAATAATTATATCATTTGTAGATTCATCAGGAAATTTTTTGCAAAATTCATCATATGATATATCTTGATTGTTTTCACGCATTTGCTTAATAGTTTTATAAATTACTTCCATATTTTTCTCAGAATTTGCATAATCATATTTAGTATCTACACTCCAATTCATAAATCCATAATTAATTAATTTATCAGAATCTAATAAGAATTGTAAACATTTATTAGTATATTCATTTTTTACATGAGACATTTTGTTCTTTTGTTGTTCCTGTTTTTAGCAAAACAGAAATTTCTCTCTTATCTTCTAATAATTTTTGTTATTATTAAAAAAAATCAATTTTTGGTATTACAATTTTGGATAATTCATTATCAAAATACATATTCAGTTAAATCATCTGAAGTAGGTTGACTTACTTGATTTAAATTTTGATTAGAATTTGGCATATAAAAGTTAATACCAAAATAATTTGGGAATGTTTTTAAAATCGCTATACCGTCTGTAGAATTTAATTTTGCAGCATATTGATTTAAATAAAGTGGATAATAATACAAATTAGAACTTTTTACATAATAAGCTGTATTATCAGAAGGAGAAAATAAAGGCTTCCTTTTTCCCCCTTCATTATCACTTGAACTTCTTGGTTGACCATCGCTCATAAAAGCAGGTGGTTCATATTCGTAGTAGAAAGGGTTTAAGAAATATTTCTCTGTTCTTTTGGTTGAATGCATTATAACCATATAGATAGAAAAAATAATAACCATACTAATATTAAATGCTCCAAAATAATAATATAATTTTTTATCTTTTTCTTCCATTTTTAAAATTTTATATTATTATTTTTTAATAAAATTATTATAAAATAATAATTTTAAAAAAATGACAGATCATTGTGAACATGAACATGAATGTTATAGAGGTCCTATACATCAAGACGACACTTTTAGTATCGTAGCTACAGGTGTAAGTCCAACTAATAAAAATTTCTTATACGTTCTATGTAATTCAGGTTATTATGATTCTGATGGTAATTTTAAAGAAAGATTTTTTTTCAGTAGAGATCCATATGATTATATACATAATTATAATAAAGATAGTTTAAATAATGGTTATTCTATTTTCAGATATGAGAAAACTGATAAAAAATTACATTTAAAATTTAATACAAAACTTTTAACAGATTTTTTTCATAATCCTAATTTAAATATACAAAGTAAAATTTTTTCATTAAATAATTTAGATACATCAGATATAAGTCAAAATACTGTTTTAGGTGATATAGTTAATTTTGATATAAATCCTGAAAGGATTATCAAAGACGGATTATTACATGTTGGTACAGAATATAATATAACAAGTCCTGGTGGAGATTTAGTTTGGTATTTAAAAAAAGACGAAGACCAAACTATATCATTAAGAAATTTTATGAATTCTAATGTTTACGATAACACAAACTTTGGTTATAGTAAAGCAGGAATTTCAATATTTAGTATAGGTACTACTGTAGATAATAACGATGGATTAAGTATTTTTACAGTTACAAGTGTTGGACTTTGTAATGATTTAAATATAATAAAAGATTCTGGAAGGTTTATTATAAAAAATGATGCTGAAACATGTTTTTATTATGGTTATTCAACCAGACCACAGCAGGTTACAGGCGGCGGTGGAGGTGTATCTATAAATTATAATAAAATTTATGGTTCTGAATTCACTGGTAATGGGTTATCAATATATTTTTTTGATGAAACAGCTGAAGATAATTATGAGAAAGTTTCAAATAATGAAGATTTAAAATTTTATTTTATACCAACAGAACATTTTTCTTATTTTTCTGATTCGAGAAGTTTACAAAATATTATATATAACCATTCTTTTCAAACACACGTAAGCGGTTATAATTATCAATTTATTGATAGTTTTGATAATAAAGATAATTTGAAAAATAAATCGATACCTTTTCTTGTAAATAAAATTATTAATAGAAACACCAAATCATTACCAGATTTTTTTACCGGATCAAATGATTTGTTTTTAGGTGATACATTTTTATCAAATACATATAAATTTAATGATCATAATAATATTATAGATATACCTTATTTAATTTGGACAAAAAAAACAGATAGTATTCATGGTTATTTTTATCCTTATTGTAAAGAAAAAGAAACTTGTGGATATTGTTATGGTTTAACAAATAATTTAAATATTACTTGTCATACTCATAACAATACTTATAAAAGTGGATTAGGTGCATTAGATCAAAGTCAAACACAACCTCCTCTTTCATCTACTAAAAACCAAAAAAAGATTGATGTTATAATAATTATTATAGTTGTTGTAATTATAATTATATTATCTGGTATAATGATTTATAAATTTGTTTAAATTTTAAAAATGAATAATATTTTTAACAAAATTAAAAATGGAGGATTCAAATAAAACTTTAATGAAATATTTTGAAAAGTTTGAAAATGTTATAAATTATTCTTATTACAAAAATAAATTAGAATTTTTATCAAAATTTAGATTTTTAGGAGTTATTAAAATAAAAGACCAAGAAATACCAAGAATAGGTCCTAGTGATGAATTAAAATATTTTCATAAACTTTTGTATGATTTTGAAGAAGATAAAAGATTAGAAATTAAATTTGTTATTAAAAACTATGAAGATGATAATATTGAAACAAAAGAAGAATGTTTAGAATTAATTAGAATTATTTTTAAAAATAATATAGAACCAGAAAAAATAGAAATATTGAATAGAATAAAACATGATGTAGAAAATGATACTAAAATATATAAAAACGAATATACAAAAATTTTAAAAGATGATAAAGAAAATTATTTACTTAATGGATTGTTTTCATTTCTTTTAAGAAGAATTATCTAAAATCAATTAACCTTTACGTACGTTATTAAAATTTTCCTCAAACCATTTTACTGTTTCTTTAATACCTTGTTCAATCGGAGTAAATTTGAAATCAGGGAGTAAACTTTTTAGTTTTTTATTTGAAGCCGTTTTTTTATATTGTCCATTTTCCATATTTGTATTAAATTTTATATCTCCTTTAAAACCATATTCTTTGGCAATAATATAAGCCACATCCTTTATAGAAACTTCTTCTTCTTCGGGTATCGATAAAATTATAGGTTCAATACTTTTGTAATTACGGAGGACCCAAATAAAAAGCTTAGCTAGGTCTTTTGAATAGATGAATTGTCGCAGAGGTGATCCTGTTCCTTTGCATTCAAAATCCGTAGATTTCTTAATCGCTAAGTGCATCTTGTGGATTAATCCTGGAATAACATGTGAATCTTCAAGGGAAAAGTTATCATTAGGTCCATAGATATTTGTCGGAATCACTGAAGTATAGAGTCTTCCAAACTGCTCGTGATAGGCTCTGTTTTGAATATCAATTATACGTTTAGCATAAGCGTATCCATAGTTAGAACTATGTGGAGGACCATTATGTATCATAGTTTCATCAATAGGATATGTTGTTTTATCAGGAAAGATACATGTAGAAAGACAAGAAACACACTTATTAACACCATACTCGTGACAAGCAGTGAGAACATTATCGTTGATAAGCATATTAATTCTAAAAAAGTCAAGATTAGCTTTAATATTTTTGTAAAGTCCACCAACCATAGCAGCAAGATGAATACAGTGAGTAGGACGATGTTGTTCAAAAACAGCTTTAGTAGCTTTAATGTCAGTTAGGTCAGCGTCTTTTGATGATAAAAATATCCACGTTTCAAGGGTGTTCATTTCGGAATCAATCACTTCCTTAATAGCAAAACCTACCAACCCAGAACCTCCTGTTACGAGAACACGTTTATTAGATCTTAATTTTCCTTTTTGCGTCTCCATTTTCTAATAAAATTGAATTTTATTATATTTTATTAGCAAAAAATTTTAAAAATAACACGCAGTGTTTTTATGAAATATAAAATAAATTGTGATATTTTTACTATTAATAATTATTTAATTATTAATAATTAATTATCTAATTTCTACTTTCTAACGCTTCGTTTATAGACTTAAGTACAAAATTATTACTGTCTGTTATACAAGAAGTCAATTTTTTTAAAATAATTTCACAATCCTTAATTTCTAACGCTTCGTGTATAGACCTAAGTGCAAAATTATTACTTTCTGTCATACAAGAAGTCAATTTTTTTAAAATAAATTCATAATCATTAGGAAATTCATCATACAAATGATTTTTGTCAAATCCCTTCATTAATTGCCTTATGAGATTATCATGTAGATGAGTAACACCTTTTGTATCAATATCAACTATATTTTTTAAGATATCAATTAGATTATGGAATATTTTTTTATTTAATTTTTTCTTGATTTCTCCTTGAACTCTTTCGTATTCAGGAGGAGATTCCATTTTTAAAAATTTTATATTAAATAAATCAATTTTATATGATATAAAATTGATTTATGTTGTTATTATGGTTCAAAATGGAAGACAAATACACTAAAGCAGAAAGTTGGGTTCAACTTAACTGGCCTAATTGTTCCTATACTCTTCCAAATGGAGCAATAGTAAATCTAACAGGTTGTTTTATTGATAGAAAATCATCTTTAGGTGATTTTAAAGAATTACTTATACAAAATTTAGATAAATCAAAAAATTTTGAAAAAGATAAAAAAAAGATAAATAATTTTTTTGATTCTTTGGAAAAAATAAATTTTAAGTAAAATTATTATATAAATTAAATTTTATATAATAAATTAATCAGAATCAGAATCATCCATTCCCTCATAATTTATTGATTTCTTTAATCTTTTATTAAATACAATATTCTCTACGCTTAAATCACATATATTTGATTTTTTAAACTTTTTATAACAAATAAAACAAAGATCAAAATCACACTTTTTACAATGAAATCTCATATGCCTTCTATCTAAATTATATTTGTCTTTTTTTCCACAATTATCACACAGCCATTTGCCTTTTTTAGTTAGTAGTAGTTTGTGATTATGTAAATCTGTAAAATAAGTCATTTATTTATTTAAATGACTTAAATAATCAATTTTATTTCTTGTGAACATTCTTAATATGGATTTTTAAAGAACATTTTGCACTAAAAGATTTACCACAATCCTCGCATTGAAATGGTTTTTCACCTGTATGGGTTCTCATATGTCTTATTAAAGTAATACTTCGAGTAAAAATAATACCACATTCCTTACATTCAAATCTCATATGCCTTAGTAGTTCGTGATTATCTAAATCTGTAAAATAAGTCATTTATTTATTTAAATGACTTAAAATAATCAATTTTATTTCTTGTGAATAGACTTAATATGGTTTTTCACCTGTATGGGTTATCATATGTCTTGTTAAATCATCACTTCGAGAAAAAACTTTACCACATTCCTTACATTCGAATGGTTTTTCACCTGTATGAGTTCTCATATGTCTTGTTAAATGACTACTATGATTAAAACATTTACCACATTCCTTACATTCGAATGGTTTTTCACCTGTATGAGTTCTCATATGTCTTGTTAAATTACCAATTTGAGTAAAAAATTTACCACATTCCTTACATTCAAACGGGGTTTCACCTGTATGGATTTTCATGTGATTTTTTAAATTAGCACTTATAGAAAAAAATTTACCACATTCCTTACATTCGAATGGTTTTTCACCTGTATGAGTTCTCATATGTCTTGTTAAACTACTACCATCAGCAAAACATTTACCACATTCCTTACATTCAAATGGTTTTTCACCTGTATGGATTCTCATATGTCTTGTTAAACTACTATGTTTAAAAAATTTACCACATTCCTTACATTCGTGTGATTTCTTACGTTTATTAGAAGTTTCTATATAATCATCTTCTCTTTCTCTTTTTATACTAGTAATTTCTTTATGAATATACTTACTAAATGTCTCTAAGAAACAAAAAGAAATATCATAAAAATGAGAAGGAAAATCTTCAGTGTTAAGATAGTAATTGTTTACAGAAGAATCAATAATAATAGGATTTGAGTTTCCTACTTTTATATAATTCATAATATGGAACTGATAATATCTAAATTCTTTTTTTTTAAAAGTTACCATAACCAATCCCCATTGAATTTTTTCATCATCAGACTTATCATTTATACTATCAAAAATATTTTGTTTATTTGACCGATACATTTCTTCAAGTATTAATTCATAATGATGTTTATTTGTTTCATCTATTATGATAGTTTCCTTAAAATGTTCTACAAAAATACTATTTATTTTTTTATTTTTAAAAACTGGTAAAACTTGTACACATTCTTGATCAGTAACATCTTCTACTGGTTCTTGTTTTATCATAGGATTTACATCATAATAAAGATACTTTAAATTAATTGAAAATATATTTTCTACCTTGTTATAACAAACAGAACAGCTGTCTTTAACTCCTTGTAGTTTAGAAATTTCGTTTTTAGCATCTTCGGTCAATATAGACTCGTTTGAATACTCCATTATAGATTAATTGTTTAATTAATCTATAATAAATCAATTTTACTTGATACCTTCTCTTTCCATTATAATTTTTACAGATTTATGATACCATTTTTTACTACTTCTTGGGGGAGGTATATTTTCATCATTTAAATATTCTGAAAATCTTGTATATGACATATCTCTATTAAAAGAACGAAGTTCTCTTAATTTATCTATTATTTTTTGTTCATCTTCGTTACGAATATGAATTTCTGCAGTTTTTGATTTATCAGGATTCATCATCCAACCAAAAGAAGGTTTTGTTCGTAATGCTCCTAAATCTTTTAAATGTGTCATAACACCTTTAACACGTTCTGATGTAATTTCTCTTTCAAATTGTGCTTGACTTGCTAAAAGTGTTAAAATAAGTTTACCAGAAGGTGATGTAATGTCTAAATTTAAATCTATAATAACCAAATGACATTTATTTTTTTCAAATAATTCTACCAAAGATAACAAATCTTTGGTATTTCTTGCTAATCTGGAAACAGAATTAACAATAACCCACATACCTTTTGATAAAGATTCTATCAAATGTTCTAATCCTAAACGTTTATTCATAGAACCACCAGAAATACCTTTATCAATATAAATTGATTTTATGGCTAAATCTCTTTTTGCGACTTCGTTATAAATTTTTTGTTCTTGAGATTCTAAAGAAAATCCGTCCTGAACTTGCATAGTTGTTGAAACCCGAACATAACCAACAGCTATAGGTTTATCTGGTTCAACTATTTGACATTTTTTTATTATAGAACCTGATTCATCTTTTTCTGATTTTAAAACTTCTATAATATCACAAGTATATTTACTTTTCAAATTTACTTTTTCTATAATAGTACATTGTTTTTCTGATTTAATAGCATCCCATATCAATTTATCTAAATTATCAGGAAAATAATCTACAGCTATAATATTATACTTTTTTAAAATTCCGTTATCAATTTTGTCTTGTCTTAATTCTTTAGTACTTATAATTAAAAAATTATATTTTGGAATAAATATATCATAAATAAATTCATCTATTTTTTTATCAGTTACATATTCTATACCTAATTTAACAAGGATATTTTCTATTTTATAATCACATTGTTCACACCATTCTCCTAATTTTATATCATTTATATACTTTTTGAATAAATGTCCTTTCTCACATTTTATAAATTTTTCCTTGAACATATCATCTTCTTCTTCTGGATCTAATAATCTACCTTTTCTAGATTTGATGATCTGTCTATAATCCATTTTATTTATATATAAATATTAAGATATTTATATATAAATTAGTAAATATTAAGATATTTATATATAAATTAGTAAATATTAAGATATTTATATATAAATTAGTAAATATTAAGATATTTATATATAAATTAGTA
>Ga0209634_1000255_pt1 | contig 41324 bp, 46 predicted proteins | sample LinPmetageLP40_FD_184043 | JGI IMG/M metagenome (GOLD analysis project Ga0209634, IMG submission 184043) | Marine viral communities from the Pacific Ocean - LP-40 (SPAdes) (version 2) | ecosystem: Environmental > Aquatic > Marine > Oceanic | place: Pacific Ocean | collected 2010-08-26 | reverse complement strand
TATAGAAATCTTCAATTACGATACCGTTATTATTACCACCTACAGATGTTCCACCTGCAGTAAACGTATTGTGATCCCATTGAATTCTATTACCTGTTGGTGTCCATGTTGCAGTTGTATGATTACCGTCCTTAAAGTCTACATCAGTATTATTACCAACATCAAGTTTATGTACACCATTTACTTCAACATCCCAACCAACAAATCCAAGGTCACCGAGTGTTAAGTTTCTTGTAGCAACTGTTGCGTTAGCATCAGTAACAAGACCACTTGTGTTCGTTGTAATATTAAAGTCTAAATCCGATATTACAGTAGCATTAGATAATGCACCAGTATCGATATTAATATCATCTCCAGGTAAGTTAGTTGGTAGAACATACTGAGGCAGCTCTGCTGCACTACTAATAGCAGTAATATGACCAAATGTATCAAGAGTAATATCTTGAATATATGTTCTGGCGGGATTATTTACCGAAGACTGGGTTGAAGTATCTGCGTGACTAATAGAAATATGATCACTTCCAGCATTTACACTTAATGTAATACCGCTGTTTCCTTCATCAAGATAAATCGTATCATTGTTACCATCTGCAACAATAGTACCTAAAACAACATCATTCGGATCATTCCTAACGGTGATATTTTTAAATATATTCTGCGAAGAACCTTTATCAGTATTAGTTACATCAAATGTTAGATCGTAAGGATCAGCATCTGAGCCATTACTTACATCACTCCAATTAATATCAATTGTTGCTCCAGAGCCTGCGCCTTCTACGAATTTCCATTCTTTATCTTGACTGATAGTAACTTCAGTTCCATCTCCATCTTCGACTTGGAAAGATTGAATGTATCTATTATCTAAGTTGACAGTTCCAACTGATCTTGTTAATGCATGACCAAAGGTATCATATGTTAACGCAATATCTTGTAATACAGTACCACCACTATTATTTGATGTTAAATCAGTAATACTTGAAGTGTCTTGGTGAGAAACTGTAATAGTTGATACGCCACCACTCAAACTACTTGCTATATCAATGCCAGCACCTTCAACAAAATTAACGGTATCAGTATTTCCTACTTGATCTACTTGAACTCCACCTTTTTGTAATACCCAGTATGGATTGGTTGCTTGATATCGAGTATCAAACTGCCCAGAGGTTACTCCAGTTACGTGACCTCGAGCATTAGTAATAATAGATTTAATGTATTGACCGTCTTGTGTACCTGTAACACCATACGTTCCTGCAGTACCATTATTATCGTGACTAATTACAACACTATCTCCAGAGATCGAAGTTGTAAGATCAGCACCAGTCGTAAATGCAAGTGAATCAGTATTCGAGTTTGCTGCAACACTACCACTATCAGCAGTAATAGTTTTCCATATATGTTGTGATGAACCTTTATCTGAATTCGTAAAGGTTATATTATAATCAGTACCAACCTTAGCACCAGCAACTGTTAGTCCTGCTGTTCCAATGAAGTCTAAGCTATTGCTAGATTCTAAATCACCGATCGAAGAGCCATTGTTAACTTTTACATTAGGAGATCCTAGACTAGCAGATGAAAGAATTAATGAACCATCAGCTTCCCATTGATCCATTGCAAAGTTATATACTATTGAGTGAGTACCAGTAACATTACTAGCAGCATCTGGATGCTTACCAGTACCGTCCCATGTTCTACCATTGTAAGTAACACCAGCAGCACCACTAAATAATCTTGTCTCTAGACCGAAGCCTCCAGTTGTTGGCTCGGCATTATTACCTAAATCGCTACCAACTAGAACTAGAACATCTTCAACTTCTAAAGTCGTTGTGCTTAAAGTTGTCTGTGATCCGTTAACTACCAAGTTACCTGTAATTGTTAAATCACCCGGTATTGCAACTGTATCTGTTGATGCATTACCTAAAGTCGTATTGCCATTTACTGAGAAGTCGCCAGCTACTGAAGCATTGCTTAGGAATGTGCTTACACCACCAACTTGAAGTGTAGTAGCCATATTAACAGCACCGTCGATGTCTACATCATCAAGGTTAGTTATTCCGTCTACATCTATATTTCCAGAAATATCAAGGGCTGATCCAGTGAATAAACCTGTAACACCTAGAGTTCCGCCGATATTAGTATTACCATCAACTTGTAGCGTAGAAGCCATATCTACTTCGCCATCAATATCTACAACGTCTAAGTTTGAAACACCATCAACATCTAGTATACCATGAATGGTTGCATTTGTTAAAACATCAACTGAACCATTAAGATCTAAATCACCATCAATAGTAGTACCATCAAGAGTTGTAAGACCATCTACGTTAAATGTTCCAGCAACTTGTGTGTTACCATTTGATTCGTCTACCTTGAAAGTAGCATTACTATATTGAGTACCACCAACTCTAAAGTTACCGTCGACACCAACTGTTCCGTCTACTTCTAAATTTCTATCAATCTGTGTATCACCGGTTGCAGCATCAACATTGAATTTATTTGACTGGCTTGTACCTACTCTAAAGTTTCCATCAACACCTAGGGTACTATTTAATTCTGTAGTTCCATGAATAACAGCATTTGTTGAAACATCAACTGAACCATTAAGATCTAAGTCACCATCAATGGTTGTACCATTAAGAGTTGTTGCTCCATCTGCATTAAGTGTTCCATCGACATCTAAGTTATTTGTAACTGTTAAGTTATTAGCAAATGTAGCATCAGCACCACTACCTGTTAACATTGTACTTGAACCAGATGATATTTTTAAATTGCCACCTTGATTCTGAAACTCTGCAAATTGTGTTCCATTCTGTTTAAAGAATATTTGACTACCAGCTGCATCTAGTACAATATCACCATCAGTGTCAAACGTTAAATTTCCTGATGTTACATTAAATGCATTTGAACCTGCACTAATCTCATGTGTTGATGCATCGAAGACACCTTCGATTTCGTTAATAGCACCTTGTATAAATTTAGCATCTGTATTAAGAGTTGTAAGCGAACCAGCAACTAAGATATCATCTTGAGTATTTTTAATTGCAGTTGTAAGATCGGCTCCAGTATAAGCTGTATCACCAATCTCTGCATCAAGAACTCTGACTGCTCCAGAAAGATCAGTAGAGTTAGCTGCATCAACAGGACCACCTGTTCCAAATACCATGTTACCAATTTGTGATTCATGTTCGATAAGAGCATCTCTTACGTTTTGAGCAGTGGTAGTTAATGTATAATTTGCGTTTGTGCCTCTCAATACTGTTTCGATTTCGTTAATAGCTGCGACAATGTTATTAGCATCTGTGCCCATAACATAACCGGTTCTTTGAGTTGTATCATCTCTTAGAACATTTTCTAATTCGTTAATTGCAGAAACTGCATCAGTTGTTACATTAGTATCTAAGACTGCATGGTTACCAAGTTCAGTTCTTAGTTCTTCAACAGCTTCTTTAAAGAAGTCAGCAGATAATCCAGTAAACGATACGCCAGTTCCATCAACAAATAACTCACTATGGAGCTCGTTAATAGAATCTACAATCGAAGTTTTATCTGTGGTTAATAGACTTGCTCTTGTTCTTTTAGTTCCACCTTCGCCATTAAATAGATCTTCTTCTAATTCGTTAATCGCTTCTGTTAAATCAGTTGATGTTGTGTGTAATGCCAAGTCACCAACTTCTGTGTGAAGTTGATTTAGCGCACCTGTAATTGTGTTTGAACCAGAATCGATTGAAGTAATATTTTCATTACCAATTTGATCTTCATGTTCTCTTACTGCAGATGTTAAGTTTGAAGCTGAGGTTCCTAAATTGCCAGAAGTAACATCGCCAACTTCGTTATGTATTTGCTCGAGTGCACCAGTAATGGTATCATTAGAACTTGAAATTCCGGTAATATCTACATTACCAATCTGTGTTTCATGTTCCGCGATAGCAGTACTCACAGTAGAAGCTGTTGTTCCCATAGCTCCTGCAGTGATTGTTCCAAGTTCAGCGTCGTGTTCATTGATCGCTAGAACTAGATCATTAGCAGCAGTTGTTAAACTCTCAACAGTACCAATGTCGTCTTGTAATTCGTTAATTGCTGCTACTACATCTAAAGAGTAAACTTTGATTGCATTACCAGCAGCCGCTGGAGTATTTAATTCGATATATGAACCATAAGTAGAATCAACAGCAACTAATGCACCATGGTTACTACCACTGATTGTATCACTAGAGCCGAGAGCACGAATAACGTTACTGGCATTAAATGAGCCATTATAAGTTTTAACTCGTATCACTCCACCAGAAACAGAATGAAGAGTACCATACCAAGTAGCATTAGCTTCAACATTAGCTTGTGTGCTTTGTAAAGCACCTTGATAAATTGTAACACCTTCTGTATAATTAGTAAGAGTTGGAGATCCAGTTTGAGTTATTGTTGCTTTTATATTAGCAACATGGAAACCACCAGCATTCATATCTTGAGTGAGCTCGGTACCGTTTTTATAAACTCTTACAATTCCAACTGGATATGATTCAGTTACAATTCTTATAACTTTTGCGTTAGCAATAGTTGCTGAACCAGTTTTAAGATCAGCTGATATAGTAAAAGTTCCGGTGGAATTCTTTACTAATATTTTATCAGTAGAACCTGATACAATAGTTGCTGACCAAGTTGGAGATCCAGAAGTTCCTTGATAGATAACATTGTTAGCAGTAGCAAAAGCTCCTATTGTTCCAACGCCTTCAAGAATAATATATCCCGCAGTGTTATCAACCGTGTTAGCAGGACTAACTTCAAATCTAGCAGTCTTAGCAGGTGATGAAGTATCAGGACCAGCAAAAAGAGTAGCTCCTGAAGCAGCAGAATAATTATAAGTCTTATCTGCCATTAAAGCGTTAAGCTGCTCATTATCTCCTAGGTGTAATGATATCTCATTAGACTTTTGCCTGAGCAATTCTAGGGTATCTGTTTTATAAATTCTAGTTTCTTTATTAGCCATTATTTTCCACCAATTAGTTTCTGTAGCATTTTCTTAATTTCAGTAACATCTTTCTTTAGATTATCTATATCCGCGGATTGTTGCGCGTCAAGAATTTGTTTATTTTTATCTGCTATTATCTGTTCTCTTCTAGCAGTGTATGCATCCGTATTAGTATTTATAATAGCTGTAGTAGCGGTATCTCTTTCTAAACTAGGATTATTCTCAACTTTAATTTTTTTAGCCATTTATATTTCTCCGCTATGTGCCGGCAATTGCTCTTAAATCTTTTATTGTAGGAGGAGTTGCAGAATTTAATGATCTTAAAATAATCTTAAATGCCATAGCTCCAAAACTTGCTCCAATATCTTCTATAGCATATTTGCTTTCGTAATACACACCTTCATTATTTATAGGAAGTGCTTCAGCTGGATTAGCTAGTACCCAATCAACTGAATTAAAATCAACATCAGAACCAGCAGGTAATGTCTTATAATAAAAATCGATATTAGTTGATGATGGTCTGTTAGCAGAAAGATATACATTAATAACATCTGCTTCTTCCGCTAAGTCAACTCTCTTAGTTATATATTTACAAAGCTCTGAGCCGCCATAAGCATTTGTCTCTGCAGTAGTTCCGTTAGAACCAATTCTGTTTTGAACAGCAATAACTGATAATCTATTTGCATCAATAACCGGAGTTAAATGGCTCTTTGTTGTAGTAAGTACTGCGCGCAGTGTGAATGTCTTAGCAGAACTAACTTCATTGGCAGTCGAGGATATAACCCGTGGCGTAGGAAAGAATATATTACTATTTGCCGGTATCCTAACTTCTGGTAAAACAGCATACGGAGTTTCAGAACCATTAATTGATTTCTGAGAAGTTGCAGTCAGATAAAATTCTATATTAGTATCAGGAACAATCATTGTGCTAGCTTCTAAGTGACATAGATCAAAGTGTACATTTTCAGTTACGACAATAGCAGATCCACCACCTGAACCAGTTGCATTAGCAACATCACTGTTTAGTGCAGTGATTGAATATGTGTCATGCGTTATGTTTCCAATAGTGTGTGTACCATTAATATTAGCAGCAGCTATTCCGTTAAACGTTGCAACTCCAGCGATGATAACTTGAGAAGTTGCCCCATGCATACCATGGTTTTTGTGCTGTATAGTAATAACACCAGAAGAATTTACTGTAGATAAAGCATCAACCTTAAGTGACTTAACTGGTATAGTGTCATTAGTAAACGTAACTTCTTTAGACGTTCCACTAAACTCTGCTCTGTTTAAAGTAAACTTAAGATCTTTACTTTGATCAGGAGTCCAAGTAGAAGCATTCTGTGAAGTAAAGAACGATCCGCCGTGCGGTTGCTTAGTAATTCTGTAATTAGTATTAGTAACATCGAAACCGCCCATTTCACCGACCCAACATTCATACTCGTCACAATCTGATTGAATAACAATCGCGTATTCTTGATCTTGCATTAAGTACACAGGAGTTTCAAATGTAAATCTTGTAGCAGTTTCTGCTGTAGCTGATACACCAACACTACCTGCGTATTTCTCTACTTCAGTTCCAGGAATAGTATTTTGTGTAGGTGTTCCATTTTCAGTAGTTACAATACTAACAGAAACCGGAATATCAATTCCATCCTTTATAGTATATTTAGTTTTAAAGAATAAATCTATAGATGAAGCGAATAGCCCACCAGATTTTTCTATTAATATTGATTGCGCTAAAGGATCAACCCATCTTGTAAATCTTCTTTCGAAGGTTTCACTAATAACTCTTTCGTCATTTAGTCTTGAAGTTTCTAGTCTTGGAACCTTAGTGCTTATTACAGTTCTTTCAGTAGATTCTATAAGACCTTGTGCATGAAACATTGTTTCAGCTGAAGTAGATTCTGTCTGCTTATTATTAGTAGTAGAATCGGAAAGTCTAAATTCTTTGGTACCAGTTTTAAACTTGGTAACACTGTTTCTAGGTATGACGTATGAGCCGGTTATTTTACCCTGGCCGTCAGTTACAAGATCAGCCGTACCATTCGGATGCGTAGTAGCTCCAGCATATTGAACAACACTTGTAGTATCAGACCATTCTTGATATGCTTCTGGTTTACAATAAGCCGTTACATTAACGTCATTAAAGAATGCAAATACTTTAGTATTAGGTTTCATGCGAGCAGCTTTAAAGTAAATCTTTCTTGATCTCATGAATGGAACAAAGTTAACTTCAACAACTCTGTTTCCAGCTTCTCTAGTTACAGTATCAAATGCAACATCAGTTCTTAAACCAGATCTTGATTGATTAGAAGTAACAGTTGTAGAAGTTATAGTGGTTTGTTCAGCTCGACGTCCGGCATCTCTTCTCCACCAATCGTTTCCACGAGCGTTCATAATTGGGCCACCGCCTCGGTTTATTAATTCGGTTTCTTCCTGTCTTCCTACCCAGTTCGTTTCCCACTCGTTCCACACTGTACCGAGTATACCATCTTCCTGAGCTCTAGTCACGAATTGTTTGTATTGTCCATCATCATCGATAACAACTTCTGGCCTTACATCGGTTTCTTTCCATTCGTCAGATTCAGGAGATAGCTGAACTCTTCCATCCCAACTAAATACATTATAAGGATTTACATTAATCGCAACAGAAGCATAAGGTTGTACAGTATGAGATTGCTCAGAGTAAGGCATTGTCCACACTGAAGCAGTTTTAGTTGCAGTATTACCTGAAGTCTTGTGAACTAAATTTACATTTTTAGTTGGGCATTCAGGCCTTAGTAATCCATTTTCTTTATCCATAGACTCACTACATTCTTCATGTGCCATATCAGCAACGTGCTGACTCTTAAATGAATCTACTAGAATTCCGTTTTTAAACCTTGGTTTACCATTGATGTCTACCATATGAATATCAGCAGCTGATTGTTCTAGTAGCGATAACGAAGTATAGTATTCAAGGTTCTTAATTCTCTTATCAAGTTTACCAATATCCTTCATCGTATATCTTTTGTTATCTTGAATTACTGGAATAACATCAGCCAGTGAGAATACGTATGGCTTAAGTCTTAATTGATATAACGTAAGTCCGTCCTCTTTATCGGCAGGTGGTTTTGGATATTCAGAAGCAACACCTTTAACAATTTCAAATGTACCATCTTTTTTAATTACTAACTTATCAATCCTTGGTAAGTAATAATTCATATCAGCAACTAGTCCATGACCAACCTTAGGAGCACCGGATAAACTAGAGCCTGAACCAGTAAACCCACTACCTGCATCATTTTTTCTAGGTCTAAAGTCAATACAATCTCTCAGTTCTAATGAACCGCTTGCACTTGCAAATGCGGGAATAATTCCATAATTAGCAGCAGGATATGAATCAACCGAGAAGTAATCTCCAGCAGTATGCTCATAATAATCAAACGTTATAGTCATATTGCCAGTAGGCAATGCCGACGTTCCAGCCTTTTTAATTAACTTTCCTGTATCGTAGAAGTTATCTCTTTGACCATTGTCAAGAGTAAACGAGTCTGAATAATCAGTACTACCTGTAGAAGCACATGTGATCGTTCGTATTTTTATAATGTCAGACTTAGCTAAGTCGTAAGAAGCAGTAGAACCATTAGTAACGTTTATTACCTTAGTTACAGGGTTATGTGCTATAGTTTTATTTTTTTGTGCAGTAGTCTTTTTAATAGTAAATATAACTTTACATGCAACACCGTTGGCTATACCCATCGCCGTAGAATTATATGTAATACTTTGAGTAGCATTACCACCGCTTGTTATATTACCACTTTGTAGAACCTTAATTGCTGCACCAGATGGAGCAATGATAATATCGTTCACATCTTCGAATGTGCCAGTTGATGTTGTTACAGTTAAAGATCCACCGCTTGTAGTAAATGTTCCTATTCTTTTAATATAGTAACTTGTATCTAACGGAGATCCCATATCTTTTATAGCAGTCGCTGGCAATTTAAAGATAGAAGTATTATTACCTACATCGAATCTTGTTCCGACAGTTTGTAAGTCAGCAGCAAAAGAATATGTTGATTGTGCAACCTTAGCAACAGCACTAAATGAATTACTAGATATCATAGTTATATCAAATAAATATAATCTAGTGTGAGCAGGGGTCGCAAATACTTCCATGCCTCTCACTCTAGCAGTACCAATAGTCGCATTACTAGAATTTAATAAGTTAATAGTGGCGAAGTTCTCTAGATCTGGAACGCCGTTAACCGTAGTAGTTGTTAGCTTAACGTAGTTACCCACATTAATTTGAGTGTTTGAATTATTAATATATCCAGTAGAACCGGTTCTAGGCTTATCAATATCAATATAGGTTGTTCCTACTTTATGATTTCTATATCCTTGAACATATGCTGTAGAGGGTTCAATACCTAGTGCAATTTTGTCTGCGCTACCACCGTCAGCTGCAAGGTACTTACCAAAGTTCCCAGCTCCATCGTTTAAGTGTTCTAGTATTTCTAATTCAAAAGGTTTAACCACATAGTTACCAGACTCATCATGTGTTCTTTGTGCTAAACGCAGAGTTAAACCAGTATCTGCAGTTTTGTCTGTTTTGTCAATATTAATTTTGCCGTTTTCAACTCTCAGTAAAGTTATGTAACTATTAATATTTCTCTTAGCGGGATCAATTGATTGTTTAATTAGCGTTGTAGCTACTTGATATCTGTTCGCACCAGGAGCAGATGTATTAGGAACACCTTGAGCATTATCAACAAGCGACGCGTCAGCTGATGAGGTCACTATAGTTTCGGAAACTTGTAGTCCTATAATAGCGGAAGGATTGTTACTATATTTTCTAAGAATTAATGTAGATGCCGGCACATAAGTAAAACATCCGGATATAAAGTATACACCTTCGGATATTGATACAGCAGATCCGACACCGACTGCATTTGTTATAGTAGAATCTAAACCATTTCCATCAGTGTCTGTTCCACCACCAACCATTCCGTATTTTACGGGGCTACCGTTAGAAACAAAAGTTTCACCAGGAGCAAACTTTTCTATTGTCTTATTAGCTCCACCTGATTTTAGGTATTTGATATATAAAGTGTCAGGATGATTTTCTGCTGCAGTTGTTGAATCATTATCATCATCAACTGAGGCAGCTACAACAGCCTGTAAAACTAAAGCTGTTACTTGGTTACCAGAGTTTGCAGTTCCAGTAATAATAGTACCTTCAAATGAGGCCAAGCTTGTACTTGTGTAAGCTGTGCTACCATACGTAAAGGCCGCTTCGACTTTTAAATAATCGTATTCAGTATTAAGAGAAACTTCTCCATTAACAACTCTTGAACCATCTTTAAAAGCGTATTGTCCGTGTCTATCAATCTGTGCTTGTAATGCACTTTGCATCTGTGTAAGTTCTCTAGCTTGCACTGCATAGCCAGGCCTATATAACACTCTATGATAATTCTTTGTTTCATCAAAGTCATCATAATACGGTGCTTCGGAATAAGTTTTTATTGATGTCGTTGTCATATGTTCTCTCTTTTAACTAATATTTATATTAGAATTCGATAATAATTTTTATGTCTTCTATCTGTGATGCTGTTCTATCAATAGGGTTTCTATTCTCTAAGAATATAATATCACCACTATGAACATCAACTTCGGGATTAATTAAGAATGTATTAGCAGCAGTCTTAGGCGTGCCAACAGCTCCGGAAGTTGCACCACTCACGTTACCGCCAGTATGAACAAAGTTGCCATAACCCGTTTTAGCATTTTGATTATAATATACGTATCCAGTTCCTGCGTCAACTTCAACGATAAATGCTTGTGCTAAAGTTGATCCACTTCCTTGAGTTATCAATTCGTCTACAACAAAAGTACCGGTCTTAGATTGGAAGCTGAGAGCCCCCGTAGCTTTTAATGTGGTAGAAGTAGAGATAGTAGAAGTTCCAAAGTTAACTGGATTCTTAATTAAAGTAATTTGTCTAAAGTCGTTACCGACTGTTAAATCGCCTCCGCCTGCTCCGTCTAGTAATGTGTTAACCGCAGTAAAGAAACCACCAAGTTCTTTTACAGGATCTGTTCCATGACCGTCTTCGGGAGAAAGAACAGCTCGAGCTGTAGCATCACTACCGCCGCCGCCACTAAGGACAATATGCGCAGTAGAGTAATCAGTACCCTTAGCAGTAACAGTTATTCCTGTTACAATATTATTTGCTACTGTTGCCGTTGCGGTAGCACCAGTACCTGCTCCAGTAATAATAACTGTTGGAGCTGATGAATAACTAGTTCCGCCAGCAGTTACTTCAATTCTTTCAATACCAGCTGCTGTAGCAGATGAAGTAGATGCCGTTTGGTTTAAATACTGTGCGTAATCGGCTTCAGATAAAACCGCTTCAGCAGCAGCATCATTAGGCCAGGTAAATGTTAAAGTAGTATCAGCAGATATTGTCTGTGTTGAGGCCGATCCACCAACAGTAGCACTTAGAGTAAGAGTAGTTCCATTGATTGTATTAACGACCGGTGTACCAGAAATACCAGTTCCTGATACTCTCATACCAATAAATAGTTTCGATGTATTAACACTTTTCAGAACAACTGTTGCGCTTGAAGAAATACTAGCGGCAGTAATTGCACTAGAACCAGTAGAAACAGTTTTTACAGGCATATAAGATGTTGTAAGGAATTTTTCTGCATCAGCGACGGCCACTGTGTACATGTATTTCCAAATATAACTATCTGATTCTGCAGTAGGATCTGTCAATGTCTGAGTTGGCTCTTGAGTTGACCCAGTTCCTGGAGAGTATATACATTTATATACTTTAAATTCTGAAGTAATAACATAAAAGGCTTTATCAAAAATATCCGGATCATTTGAATCCCATGCAACATAACTAGTGCCAGTTGTCCAAGTATGTCTTGGAACAACATGCGATGAATCGGCTGAAGCTAATAGCTTCATTGCAAAAGCGTTTTCTCGAGCTTCGACTAAATTATCAATTGTGTCGTATGGAGTGAATGGAGTTGTGTCTGTTGTATCAGAAGTTGCAAGAGACCATACGTCAGATTTGCCTACTGCTACGTATACACTTGTAGCTGCTGATGCTATATCGTCTTTGAAATTTTCTGCATTCAACGTTCTGAATTTAGAGGTTACTATTGCCGTCATTTTTATTTCCTATTAATTGTTATGAATAAAAGAATTCACGTTATATTTATTTATATCACTTATCGAAGTACTTTGCAATTCTACTGATCCTAATGTCTCTAAAGTATCATTAAAATCATAAAGCATATGATTAAGTAAAATGTTTGTCTTCTGGCTATAATAGTCATTAGACTCTATGGTTCTGTATCCTGCAGGAACAACTGTTACTTCGTACCCGCCCATCTTCTTGTCGGACACTGGACTAGACTCTGTTACCGTCCAGTTTGCACCCGAAGATAAAGCACCAATTTGTAATGGACTACCATTATATAATTTTCTACCTCTAACAGATCCATTGGCTTGAACTGGATTTACAGTCTTATTAAATTGTGGATCTACTGACGTATGATTTAATTCTAACACACGAGTTATTTTATCAGACTTAACTCTGTCTTCGTTTTTTGCTCTTGATGCTATATAAACTTTTGGAGTTATAACATAACCAAATCCAGCATTTACAATAGCTGCAGATGCAATTTCGGATGGAGTCAATTGAGCTATAGCAGTTGCATTACCTACTATTGCAATAGTAGGAACTTCAGTATAACCTGAGCCGGGATTAATAACTACAATATGAGAGATAGATCCATTTTCAATGTAAGCTTCTGCAGTAGCACCATTTCCATTTCCACCAGATATAACAACTGCAGGTGCAGAAGAATAATTAGATCCGCGAGATGTTATTTCAATACTGTTAACCGTAGTAGGTTGTAATACGTATTTGCCTGTTGCAGTAACGTTAGTGGCTAAAGGTACACCTAAAGAATCAACTGAAGTCGGAGCATCAAATAATATTTGAGGTGGAATAGTATATGTCTTTGTCGTATTTGGTGTAACGCTTATACTAGCGATCTTAGATAAATTTGGATTCGCTGCTACGTTAGCAAACGCAGAAGAATAATTTGCACCAGCTGAAGTTACTGTAGCTGCATTAATTTTACCAGATGCGTCTATGGTACAAGTTACCGTTGCTTGTGTTATTGTCTGGCCCGCTAAAGCTACACCATTAACTACAATAGTAGGAGCTGATGAATAACCAAATCCAGGATCGGCAATCTCGACTGCAGTAACCTTTCCAGCATTTACTCCACTTTGAGGTACAGTTAAAGATAACCTTCCTGATTTATGAATTGACACGGATGTAAACGGTAAGAAAGTTGATGCGAATAAATCAACAAGTAATGCAATATCTTCAATACCAATTACTCCAGGCTGTAAATCAGGCATCGACGATAATGTCAGTCTGTTTGTTCTACCATAACCAAGGAAACTTTCGCCAGTCGGTTGACCATGCTTAGGGCCACCTATGTGATTTATTGCTCTTAGTATTTTTTGATCGTCACCTAATTCATCTCTTGTAGCAAACAGCTGAATTAAAATTTCAGCAAAGTATTTAAAGCCTGCAGGATGAACTAATCTATCATAGAAGTAATCCCATGATGATGAGTTTTGACCAGTACGTATGAGGTAAGAAAACTTTTGGTATCTTAAGCTATCTTGTATTTTAATTGTATCAGAAAGAAAACCTTTTTTGTCTAAGTAAATACCGCCTTTAGGTAAAGCCGCATTAACATCCCAGTTGCCTGAAGATGGTATTAAAGTACTATCCCATGGATATGCAACTTCAACTTCGTCGTCAAATAACAATCTAAAGAAAACTTCAATAGAATCTGATGAACCACGTATCTTATAATAATCTGTAATTGCTTTATATAAATTTCTTTTATTTACCTGAATCGAACGAGGAACGACAGCCGCAATCTCTTTCTGAATCAGTTCGAGATATGATGCGGCTGTGCTATCGATATCCAATGACTCTTCAATTGTATTAAGAGTGTAGGATGCGCCAGGGCCAGCCCAATATTTTATGGGCGTCGTAAGAGTAGCTGTCTGAGTATTGTAACTGTCTAGTTTTGTTACAGTCAAAGTCTTACCTATATCAGATGTAGATAGTGCCAAAGATCCTGGTAAATTATTACCATTCGTTATATTGACATTATTTGCATTAAGTACAAAGGTAGTTATAGTACCATTGTTAGAAGTTAAAGTAAGTGTGGAGTTAGCACCGTCGTCATCTGTAAAGAAATGATCATTCTTATTTTTCGGGTCATTAACTCTAAATACTGCTTTATTACCTAAAACAATATCTTGATATATCTCAGTCTCTTGATACACGAATTCTTCTAAGTTCATGTATGCGTAATACGCTTCTAATAATAATTGTAGTCCGTTAGAATTTTCTAATATTTCTGACGGTATTAACTCTTCAGTTCTAAGATTTTCTTTTGTCTTAGACTTCGAAGACGCAACTGATTCTATGTAACCTGGAGAGGTTACAGCAGAAGAGAAAAGCGCATTATTATTTTTAAAAGTACCAGCCATTTATCTTAGCCTTGAGGTCGTTGTATAATCGATTGTACCCGAAGAACCAGATACAGAAATTGTATCAACGCTTGGAGTAATAATAACTCTTAATGGATCAATTGCAATTAACTGATCTCTCTTAGGAGCAAGGTCTAATGAATCAGGCACTATAGTAATCCTGATTACATCTGCTGAATCATCATCAGGCTTAAAGTTATTTAGTGATATTGTACCAGCGGTTGTATTAATTAATCCAGCATTATTAATCACAGTTACATTAACTGAGTCAACAACTTTGTATGCAATAACCTGTCTATTTGTAGATCCATCAATTGGAATATCACCAAAGTATACTTCATCACCATTTAGTTTCCACATTGTTGATGATATAATAAAGTTAGTAGAAGAACCTGAATTAAAGAAGGGCGAAGTAAACTGCAAGTTAAAATTATTATCTAATAAATTACTTGCTTTTTTCGGAGTAATATTCATAAACATATATGGTCTTACACTACTATTCTGTATAGAAGGATCTGCATTATCAATTGCTTTAAGCAACTGTGAATGTCTAAACACTCCATCGAATTTATTTAATTCATTAAAGTTATAATCAGTAACTGTATCTCTTACAACAGAAGTTAATTCAACTGCTGATCTGTCAGTAAGGTTAGGATTATATTTAAATGATACATCTAATTCTAAATACGTAAAATTAGGATCTACTATAATTGGAGTAATAGACACAACGCTCTTTCCTTTTAGAATTGTGTTTTTAATTTCTGTCTTTTCATTTACTGTAAGCGTCTCATTCACAAGAGGCTTAATTGCAATGTATATAGAACCATAATCTGGTGGATCGTTGTCTTCACCACCCCATGTTGAGATTGAATTAATATTTGTAAATTCTTTTTGGATGATTGCTCTATAGTCGTCAGATGTTACTGCTCTGTTCTGTGAAGTAAAAGTAAGAGGAGCATTAAATCGTATTGACTCACTTGTTTCTCTTTCAGTACCACCAGCAGCTTTTGCTAATGTTGCAACTGCATTAGTTGCATATCCACCAATGTTATCAACCAGCGTAAAGACGTTGGCTCCGTTTGACTCACCGCCATTTGTAAAGATATAATCAAGCGTGACAATATTATTGTTAAGAGGTTTCTTACCAGTCACTCCATCACCAAAATAGACTTCATAGTATTCATTCGAATTTTCTTGGAGATAGTAAACACGGCTTGACGAATTAACATTAATAAGAGATTCAAACTTAGTATAATTATCAAATGAACTAGATAGCTCATTCGCCTGTACTAATACTCTGAGGGTAGATGTATCTGCATCGTCATCAGATATCTGATACTTCTGATTCTCGATATCGTTATCTACACGATACAAAAGCTTTTTACGAGTACCTTCAACAATAATTACATTTGAGAATACAAACTTAGTACCAGTAAGTACTGCCGACTGTTCATTCAATACAACGTATCTAAAGTTTCTTCCATCAACATTAGTTGTTAACTTAGTACCTCGAGGCAGAGTTAATGTAGATGGTATAGTTCCGGATTCTCCTGAGACATCAACTGTAATAGTGATAGTGGCTCGAGGTGCTAAGATCGATCTTGGTATATAACCCAGTAGTTTGGCACGAGTAACGATGTTACCACGTATCTGTGCAGAATCAAGGAAGGCTTCATTTAATGCAAAGTGTGCAGTCATTGCATTGTAGTGTGTATTATATGCTAATACATCTAAGAGTGAAGACAAACCAGATCCTTCGAAGTCATGACTACTAAAAGCTGTCTGAGTCTTCAGATAGTTCTTAAGATTCTTTTTAATTTGATCGAAATCAAGTTCTGTTACATTTAAATTAGTTGCCATAGTTTATTACCTTAAACGTCTTAATACGATCTCAACTTCCTCTTGAGTATCGAATTCTTTTATTCTAAATTTTACTAAAATTCTATAGGAGTTAGTATCAACCTCATCTACTATATTTACGTATACTACTTCGACTCTTTGTTCTAATGCATTCAGGCATCTTGAGACATTCTTTCGAATTGTTGTTTTTGTAATCTCATCAGCGGGTTCGAACAAGAGAGCTCGAAGATTCGCCCCGACACCCAGACCAAATGGTCTCTCATAAAAGTTACTTAGGAGTAGATTTCGTACTGCATATTTAATTGCCTGATCATCTTTTAAAGGAACAATGTCCTTACGTATCGGATGAAGTGTCAGATTTAAATCAAGGTCCGTCCATTGTTTAATACGTGACGACGTTGAAGCCTTCTTTGTGCTCCCTATGACCGACCTATCTGATAATATTTGTGTAGACATATATCTATTTATACCTCTAATCCGGTTGCTTCGTCTGCGACAGACGTTAATTGTTTAGTTGGATTCGGCGAGCTGGCTCCACCAGTTCCTGGAACCTCAACGTGTTTATGTGTTGCGAGTGTTGGTGCATTACCTGCATCAGTCGATACATCACCAACAGAGTGAGTCGTACTCGAGACATTCAATGTACCAGTGATCGAAGTGTTACCGACGATATTCACAGTCTGGTTAGAGGACGACATATGAATCGTACCATCGGCATCCATTCTCAGGAAGCTCCCGGACGTATGCTTTATATGGACACGTTCGGCACCGGCAGTGTTATCGATCTCTATGATATGGCCGGCTTCGGTTTTGTGTACCTTGTTGGTAGGAGGATTCAGTTGCGCCTCAACCGGGATGTCTATCGTGCCATCAGTCGTGGATGCGATCGAACCCAGTATGATTGCGTCCTGCGCAGAGGGACCGTCGCGAAAGAACCCGACAACCCACGAGCCAACCATCAGCTCATGATTCGAGCCGAACCCTTTATAGGAAGAGGAGGTATTTGGCATCATGACCGTCGACCAGTTCAGATTCTCCTTGGGTATAGTCTCATCATAGAAACCATATGGCATCACCTTCACTCTATTGGATAAGAGAGGGTCGGATATGTCAAGCACCTCACCTATAAACCAGGTAAACTGACTACCTATAAATTGATCAAAATTCTTCATAATGTCACGCGGCCTCCACAATGGTTTTTTGCCCGGGGAAATTTTTTCCTAGGATGTGTATCAAATACTTTCTCATGAATTCCCCACACGGTTATCTAATGAATCTATATAGGAATCTTTCTTGACTAATATCTGCATAGTATACTCATCGTTAAATCTATGTTCAATAGAGGTAACAATATACTTACCAGAGAGATACAAGTCTTGACCACGCTTTTCATCGGGTCCTTCAATTGCTTTTATAATATGACAGTTAATCACCATACCGACAGACAGTTTAAAGTCACCGTATATATCAAGTGTTAATACAGTGCCATCCATATTCTCAATACTGGCATTTGCATTAAGTATTTCAGAGTCACTTGGTGCATGGTAGTTAGACCCACCGCCGGCAGATGAGCTATTCAAACTCACATAAAAGTTAGTCGATTCGCTATGGGACTGGATTGTCCTATCATTAAACTCCAGCCCAGTAGGAATTAACCCATTCTTATTTAACTTAATATCTTTACCATACTCATACGTTTGTTTCTTATACTTCTTCGTGGCAATATCTAATGTGTGTAGAGTAGAAGAGTACGCACCCGCGGCAGTTGCACCATACTTCGATATGTTATGTGTATTAGTTAACTTAAGGATTTTACTAGCAAGATTATCGGCATGTTGTTGTGACCCTACGAGTGTGGTTTGAAACGGGCTATGGGTATACACACGATATTCAGGCTGGGTAGCCATAGATTCATACGATTTAAAGTGTATTCCGTCCCCAAATGTCTCATAAAAGAAAAACGGTGTGTTGTTATCATAGGATCTACGTGTTAACCAGTTAATAAGATACATTGGTCTCATACGTGGATATACACCTCTAATGGTTTGTTTGGTCTCTGTACTAATGGATAACTCTTCGGGATCTATATTTAATTCATCTGTACATATGTTTTGTATTAACTGTCCTGTTACATTATTAAATGGTTTACTAATTGTTTTAGCCTGGGATATGTACGCATGCTCTGAGATAAGCTTGAACACATAGGTTTGTGTACCTGGGCTTAGCTTTGCTAGGTCAGTGATCTCAGCGATCCTAAACTTGTGGTTATATTTGTCCGATTGGCCGTCTGTTAGCCTCCGTGTGATGGTTAGGTCCAGTACCTCTCCACTCACGACTTTTAGTTTTTCGAGCATATTTGCAGCATCTAGTATATTGATCTGACCTTGCAAGCTTCCTGCATAGATACTCTCACGTATACTGATCTGTGCACAGAGGTCTGTTATATTCCGCGCTAACCCATCATGAGTAGTCATGATTGCACTCACCAGGTTATATGACGAGGGTACTAATGCTTCTGAACCATTGGCCAGCTTACTATTGACTCTACTCATCGTTGATTATTGCCTCATACTTGTCTGCAAACTGTGTGATATACTTAGGATCTATCACTCTGATCTGTGATCTTGCCTCATTTGCATTGAATAGATAGGTTCTATTCGTATCGAAGGATAACTCTCCGCTCGCCTCTCCTCCAGGTATAAATATTGCGTTCGTGACCACTCTCTTCTCAGGGTCATCTGTTCTATAATAGTTATGTGGGGCATCCAGGTACTTATAGACATCATATGTATTGACTGAATCGTCTGATACACTACCTGTTATACCTTCTGTTGCATTGCCTGGTCCTGCAGCGGATGATCCAATGAATGTTCCTACTACATCTTGCAAGACTAATTGATTCATATCGGCATTCTTTGCAACGAGTACACCTGTTGCACCACTGTTCGTACCTGTTATTGTCTCTCCAAGGGTGAATCGACCTGATAGACTGTTCGGATATGATGATATCACACCGATATCGCCGGTCTCATCCACACTTGGGTTAGTCGTAATGACCACACCTTCGAACTCTTGCTCTTGATAGGTTAATAGCTTCTCTTGGCTCATTGGCCATCCTGCAAGACCATCATGTAGGAAGTCATTGATGATGAAGAATGTCCAATAGTATTGTGTTGTGCCATATAGGCGTTGCGATACAATGTCTGGTCTCTCACCATTCTTGACACTATAGAAAGAATATGCATTGAGGTCATCGAGATATGTATCCAATGGTCTTGCATGGCGATATATATTGACGACCTTTTGCAGGATACCATTACGATCGAAGTCGTAATCAAGCTTTGGAAATTGTCTGAAGTAACTCATATTATTCGACTCCTAATAGTTCGGCACCCTGATCTACTGCACTATTTGATAGATCGGCAGTATATGCGGCAGCTTCACCTGGAGTATCCGAAGGTGCGCCAACCACATGGCCTGAATTTGAGTGACCATCCTTATATACAAGGGTATCACCATATAGGTCATCTCTTGTAATTGATCTGACCTCTTGGAAGGTCATTGAAAGGTCTATTTCTGTAGGTGCAGCACCTAATACACCATCATTTTGATGGAATGCATTACCTGTTGCGTTATAATTTGCAGACATACTTGTGAGATATGTGTCTATGATACGTGGCATGTACTTATTTGGTCTGCCTCCTGACATGAATTCGATACGGAATGTAGGTGGATATTCGAGTGATCCAGCGCCTCTCTCCTTTGGATACATGTATTTGCGGAAGGCATTCTCTATCATATGGGCTGTTTTTGACTCTTCTCGTGATGTTGGTACGAGTTTGAATGCGAATTCGAATGATCTTACGTTCACACCTTCGAAGGTTGTGGCAGTATATGGGTTAACAACAAGGCCAGACTTGAGTTCGAATGCAGTTGCAAGACCACCTGATATACCACCCCCTGATTTGAATTTCTTTGTCAATGCAGCAATGTAATCAGCACCTGACTTTTCTTTTGTACCACCACTACCTGCTCTACCACCAATACGTTTGTTTGAAGCAATTGCACCTATTGCACCGAGCTCTGAACTACCATAGTTCATATTATCGCTTGATGCCATACCGATCGGTACGAATAAATGTATATCAGTGAACTCGCCGGCTTCGCCTCTTACCATTGAAAATGATACGTGAGGAAAGCCTTCATCAGATACTTTTGATCTGAGAGTCTCTGGAAATGTTAAAATTGTATGTGACATGCGCCTTTTTACCTTTATAAATAAGAATAAGATTAATAACTATAGAACTATTTATATGGCTTACAAAGGTAAATACACAGTAAAGAACAAAAAGAAATACGTTGGTGACCCTACCAAGGTGACATATCGATCATTATGGGAGCGAAATGCTTTCAGATGGGCCGAATCGAACCCTCAGGTACGTGCATGGAACAGTGAAGAGGTTGTTGTACCATATAAGTGCAAGACCGATAATAAGCTGCATAGGTATTTCGTTGATATGCTCATTGAAATGACCAATGGTGAGATTATCCTTGTTGAAATTAAGCCGAAGAAACAGACACAACCTCCAAAGGCTGCACGTAAGACCAAGAAGCATCTGAATGAAGTGACTGCATATATCAAGAATACATCGAAATGGAGTGCTGCACAGCAATATGCCAAGCATAAAGGATGGAAGTTTCAAATATGGACCGAGGATACTTTACGCAATTTAGGTATCAAAGTGTTGAAGAGTTAGTATAAATAGTATTATGGCAAGTTTATTCGACACATTACAAGCACAAGCATTCAGAGCTGGCGTATCTCCTCGTACGAAAGAGTCGCAGCAATGGTTTCAACGCAACGTTAAGAAATTAGGTGATGTAAATCGCCAAGCGTTACTCAAGGATGATGCCTTATCTGCCACCAACAAACCTAAGGTTGGTGATATGATGATGTATTTCTATGATCCTAAGCATAAACAGACGCTACCTTATTACGATAGATTTCCATTGAGTATTATGGTTGAGCCTGCACCTGGTGGATTCTATGGATTAAACCTTCATTACTTATCTCCTGGTGTACGTGCAAGATTTCTAGATGAACTCATGAAATTAGCACCGAAAACAATGAATGACACTACAAGACTACAAAGAATGCGGTATAATACATTAAAAGGTGTTGCCAAGTACAAAGAATTTAAGCCTTGCTTTAAACATTATCTTATGGATCATGTCGAATCTAAGATAGTAAGAGTGCCTATGACTGAATGGCAGATTGCTATATTCTTACCAACAGAGCAATTTAAGAACGTTAAAGCCCAATCAGTGTGGCGATACTCAAGGAAACAATATAGCTAATGAACAGTATAGATAACCTCAAGGCAGTAATCGCAAAGAAAGGTGGCGTTGCAATGCAGAATCGCTTCCAAGTATTCTTTCAACCGCCTACTGCAAACAGCATGAAGTCATTATTGAATAAGGATCCTAAGTCTTTAGTAGGAGATCTTGCAAAGAATGCACTCGCTGGTGGATCACCTGCAAATATCATACCTGATCCAAGAGATATATCAATACTTTGTGAATCAGTTAACCTACCAGGTAGACAGATCACTACAATCGATTACCAGGCTGAAAGACAATCAATTAAGATACCTTATTCTGCAATAAATGAGGATGTTACTATGTCATTCATACTTACGAATGACTTCTATATGAAGAAAATGTTTGATGCATGGCAATCCGGCGTATTTGATATGCAAAATTATAGAGCCGGATACAAAAAAGATTTTACGACTGATGTAGTGATACAACAACTAAATCAGCAAAATATTCCAATTTATGGTGTGAGGCTTGAAGGAGCATTCCCTGTCACCGTAAGTTCGATCAACTTGGATAATAACAGTGAAAATACTATCCAAAAACTGAGTGTGACATTGAGTTACGAAAACTATGTACCAGAAGATATATTAGACACAATTAAGTCTGCAGTATCATCTGCTGGTGCTACTTTAGGTATTTAATATAATTAGGAGAATATAATGGCTTTACCACAGCTAAATAATGCAAGATATGAGGTAACTATACCTTCAACAGGTCAAATGGTGACATACCGACCGTATCTAGTGAAAGAAGAGAAGATATTAATGTTGGCAATGGAGTCGAATGATACAAAAATGATCATGAATGCTACTGCTGACGTTATTACAGCATGTGTATTTGATGAAATAGACGTGAATAAGATGGCAATGTTTGATATAGAAACATTGTTTATTGCACTAAGATCTAAATCAGTAGGTGAAACTGTTGATTTAAATGTAAAGTGTGAAGAATGTGATAGCAGAAACGATGTACAAATAAGCTTTAATGATATTAAAGCACCTGTAATTAATACAGAAGCTAGCACAATAATGGTTACTGATGATGTTGGTATTACGTTGCGTTACCCATCATTCAATGATATTAACAGTATCAAACAAGGTAATACAGAGACAATTGAAGGTGCAATGGAGTTAGTCATCAAATGTATTACTAGTATATTTGATGAGAATGGCGTATACGACGCTAAGAACGAGACAAAGAAGTCATTAACAGATTTCGTAGAGTCTCTGAACACTGAACAGTTTATAAAACTGTCTAACTTTTTCTCTGAAAGTCCATCATTGACATATGATATGGAGTTTAAATGCCATTCATGTGGTAAAGAAAATAGTCAGGAGCTGAGAGGGCTTCAAAGTTTTTTTACGTAGGCCTCTCTCATGATAGCTTAGTTAATCATTATAAGACTAACTTTGCAATGATTCAACACCATAACTGGAGCCTTGGTGAGTTAGATCAGATGATGCCTTGGGAACGTGAGATATATGTTACCTTATTAGGTGAATGGATTAAAGAAGAGAACGAAAGAATTAAGAAAGAACAACAAAGGAATCGATAATGGAAGAAGAAATTAAAAAGAGCGGTCACCATCCTGCAGATACCAATGGTGATGGCAAAGTAACTCCTGCAGAGCACGACATGTATATGGAATTCAAGCGTAAAGAGCTTGAAGATGCCGATGCAATGAGAGATGCTCAACGTAAAATGGCATGGTTCTCTTTATTTGGTATGTTACTATACCCTTTTTCAGTTGTAATTGCGAATCTATGCGGTTTAGATGAAGCAATGAAGACTCTTGGGAGTATGGCACCAACGTATTTTGTAGCTGTTGCTGGTATTGTTGCGGCATTCTTTGCATCACAAACTCTAGGTAAAAAATAGGATAAACCATGGATACTCCACTCACTCCAGCATCATCTAATACACAGGAACGTACACTACTTGATGTAGTTAATGAGCTTAAAGAGCTTAATAACGCTACACAAGTTGCTCAAGACTCTGCTACGTATACTCAAGATCTAAGAGATTATGTTAAAACTCAAGGTGCAGACCTATCTTCTAGTCAATTGACTGCGATTGAAGACCTTATTGGTGCTATTCAATCTGGTGAGTTAGATCAGATGGAAGCTGATAAGGAACGTATTGGCCGTAATGAAGAGCGTAATGAGCTATTAGAAAAGATTGCCAAGTATACAAGTCTTAGTCTGGCACAATTGCAAGAAGAGTTTGGTGGTAAAGATCGTGGCGTAATCATGGGTATGTTGATTAATGCTGCTATCAGAGGTGCTATTTTAGGTGTTATGAAGGGTATATATGACTCTTATAAGTTCCTTGGTAAGGGTTTTCTTGGAATAGGTAAAGGTATTGGTAAGTTTCTTAAGCTAGATAAGTTCTATAAGGCAATGTCTACATCAGTATCAACTGCAATGAAATCTGCAGTTGCAAACATTAAAGGAATATTTGGTGGTACAGGTAAGCCTGGCATAATGGGCAAGATGATTGCTAGTTTGAAGTCCGGTGTTACTAAAATGATGCCATTCATAAAAGATCTTGGCAGGTTAGTTAAAACAATTGCAACTAATGTTAAAGCTATAACCATTGGTGTTGGTGGTTTCTTTGCAGGAGCAGTGGGATCTCTTAAAGCTCTTACAAACCTAAACTTTAAACCTACAATGTTATCTAAACCATTTATTGCAGCATCTAAACTGATGGGCAGATTTTTTAAACCTGTTACAGAATTTACTCAATTGTTTTCTCGAATATTCGAGCCGATGATTAAAAACCTAAATGCTGCAGGTAAAGCTACTAAGAGTTCAAGTAAAGGTGTTAAAACGTTAGGTAGTACTATAGTAAACTTCTTTAAAGCACTCAAACCTATTAAAACTGCATTCGGTGTACTTGGTAAGGTAGGCGCAGCATTCGGTGGTCTTGGTAGAGTGTTTGGTAGGTTATTTTTACCTGTTACTATTATTATGGGTATCTTTGATGGCCTAAAAGGTGCAACCAAAGAGATGGACAAATTTAAAGATGCCGGATTCTTCTCTAAGTTGTTCGCAGGTACTATGGGATTCTTGAGCGGTGTGCTTCAAGGTCTTATTGGTATACCACTTGATCTATTAAAAAGTCTTGTTGCTTGGATTGCAGGTAAGCTTGGCTTCGAAGGTGTTCAAGAATTCTTAAGCAGGCCTGAGTTTAACATTAAAGATATTATTGCAAACTTATTTAGTGCTCTTATCGGTGGTGTTATGGGATTTGTGCAAAGTATCAAAGATACTATTGCTGATATCGGTATTGCCGGTATGGTGCAGAACCTAGCGCTTGAGCTGCTAAAGATATTTAAAAAGATTATCTTATTCCCAACCGCAGTTGCTGCTGGTGCAGTTAAAGGATTAGCTGCTGCATGGCCAGGTGGTAAGACTCCTGGTGAAGCTTTTATGGAAGGATTTAATAAGGTATTCACATTAGGTGATGCATCTATTGATTCAATGAAAGTGCAAGGTGATGGCATGACTGAATCTGGTGAAGAAATCAAGCAAAAATCAGAAGAGAACGCATCAGGACAGGCAAGTCTGGCTTCAAGAGCCGGTGCTGCTATGGGTGATGTAGTTGATGCTTCTACTAGTGCAGTTACTAATGTAGGTGACACTATTATACAAACAATATCCCCTGCTGACAATGTTGGCGCAACTGTAGCTGGTCCTTATGGCTAAATAACACATAGGAGTCATTCGGAATGGCTTATAGTGACAAGGTACTTGATCATTATGAAAATCCACGCAATGTAGGTACGATGGATGATCAAGATAAGAATGTAGGTACAGGCATGGTTGGAGCTCCAGCATGTGGGGACGTCATGAGACTCCAAATTCGAGTCAATGAAGAAGATATCATTACAGATGCTAAATTTAAAACGTATGGTTGTGGTTCAGCCATTGCATCTTCTAGTCTTTTAACTGAATGGGTCAAAGGTATGCATATAGACAAAGCCGAACTATTAAAGAATACTCAATTAGCATCAGAACTTGCTCTCCCTCCAGTTAAAATACATTGTAGTGTACTAGCCGAAGATGCCATCAAAACTGCTATAAAAGATATCAGGAATAAAAAAAGGGACTCTGCAGAGTCCCTTTAAAGGTTAGTAGATGTTATCGGCACTGTATTCAGCGCTCTTATTATCTCCTGTTGGTTACTAGCCCTGTTGAGCTAGTTTATCGAAGTAAGACAATGTGTCTTCTTCGCCCTCATCGCTAGAATTAAATCCAGACGCTTCAGCCGCAGGCATGGATACAGCTTCTACTACAGGAGCAGATTGCATCATTGGAGCAGCATCGATTGATGCATGACCTGCATCAACACCAAGCACTTTATTCAACTTAGCTTTAAGTTCATCGTAAGACTTATAGTTCTTAGGGTCAGTGAAGTCAGCAAGAGAGTATAACTTAGAGTATACTTCTTCTAATTGACCTTCATCACCGTTATATAAGGCGGCAGCTGTAGAAAACTCTGACTTATCATAGTTAACCCAACCTTCAACTTTACGAATCTTAAGTTTAAAGTCCGCACCTTCCCAAAAATCATAAGGATTTACTGGTTGTTCATCTGCAAATTGTGGTTGCATTACATCCATGATTTTATCAAAGATCTTTTTACCAAATTTGTAAAGGAATACCTTTCCTTCATTATGTGGGTTAGCAGGGTCAGATACTACCAAGATGTTTGACGCATAGTGTAAACGTCTCTTTCTATCCCTTGCTGTAGCTTTATCCTCATCACGACCAGAATTCCACAGTACTGAATTTGCTTCAGATACTGGATCGTCTTGACCGATAGTGGTTAAGCTATTTTCGATATACCATAGACCAGTAGGACCTTTAAAACCATGATCCCAATACCTTACCCAAGGAAGATCTTCACCTTCTTTAGCTGGTAGGAATCTGATTACGGCATAACCGTTTCCTGCTTTATCTCTGGTTGGTTTCCAAAACCTATCATCGTCGTAAGACTTTGTTTCGGCTTTAGTAGATACAGCTTCCGCTGCTTTAACGAGTTTGTCGATTGACGAGCCTCGCGAGCTCTTTAGATTTGCAAATGACATATATTTTCTCCGTATTGCATTGTATTAAGACGTAATTGTCTTTTCTATTTTTATTTCTGAAATATCCACTTTATTCATAATGTATATTATAACACATTTGTGCTATTTTGTAAACCCATTTTGTAATAACTTTATACACTTATCACGATTAAAGTTTACGAACGGACTATACTTTGTGATCTTCCGCTCAGTATCAGGCCATATAATGGTATCTGATATCTTCGCAGACTCTCTCGGTACAAATCCGAATATGGTATTAAGAATGACAATAGTTTCTAAACTAATCTCTTCTTGCAACCATAATTTTATGATCAGAGGACATTGACCGTCTACGGATTCGAATAACTTATCGAATATAACGTCCTCTTCACTTAATCTATTTATATCAACTGAAAACACTCTATGAATACTTTCTTGTATTCTTTTGTGATCTCTATATATTTGTTCTCCTTCTTCATCCATCATGTCACCCACATAGCTTTTACCTGCTTTAAAGTTGGCGACATAATAATCCTTTAAATTGCCGTTATGTTTCTTACCAAGCTTTGCAAAGAAATACTTATCCTTGCGTTTAAAGAAAGAGTTAGGTGTAACATTAGACTTAAAGTTGTATTTGACTGCATCGTAACTAGACTCAAAGTGCAGTTTTAATGCGTTGTATAGCTTATAGGATTCAAATGGTTCTGTCATATTGGTAGCTTATTACTCTTCTTGCCTCTGATTAAATTGAGTCTTAGTGCTTCAGCTTCCATCTTATCTTTGAGAGAGTCTGTTAATAACTTTTTTAAATTAGTATAATCCATGCCTCTCTTCTCGATAACAAATGTTGCTGCATCTATATAAGACATATTTCCTTTCGCGACTAATTGTTCTACGGCGTGCGAGAACCGTTTCCTTGTCATTATCTTTTGTTCTAAATCTATCATAATACCCTTAGTAGTATACAATCGGCATTTATTCTACCATTAGGTTCACTTACTTTTGTAGTAATATTATCCCAAACTTGTTTGTCGATTTGTTTTATTGTTTTGCTTAAGATTAATGGCAGTATATCTTCTGGTTTTCTTAGAGTAGTTATCCTACTCTTCTCACAGATATTTTTAATGGTAGTACCGCTTACCTCAAACCCTTTGGTTGAATTTGTATTATACTGAGTAAGTTTCCTTGTCTTGGTATTATACACAAATAGAACATCTTTACCAGGAATCATGACAGGGTTAATAGACATTAACTTAGCATCGATGTCTTCTACCTTGTACTTTAAGTTCTTTACTTGAACGTCCGAAGCTTTAGGCTTCTTAATCCTTGGTATCCTAGCTGCCTTGTTAGCAACCTTTAGTTTATCTAAGTCTTCAAAGATAGTTTCCATAGCGGTCATCATCTTCTTAAGGTTAGATCTCTTTATATGACTGAACGCTTCAACAGCTTGATCACACGTATTATCGTATGCATCTTTAACTGGTTGATATTCATTCGCTACCATATTCTTAAACATATTCAACGTTGATCCTTTTAGACCATACGTTTTAAATAACTTATATGCATCAATCGTGCCTGAAAAATCTCCTTCTAACCATCCATCAACGACTGCATCCCAGTCTTCCATGATAGTCTCTAGTATTTTTGCACGTTGTCTATCTTGTATTGTTACTATAGGCTTTGAAGCTACTTTATCTTCTATCTCTTCAATGGCTACTACAGCTTCATCGTAAGTTTCTTTGAGTATTCCACTCCATCGCTCGAACTCAGCTGGTGTGTACTCGTATCCTCTGTAATGGATCTTAGCAATCTTACCAAGTCTAAATGTTAGTTCCCAATCTTTTAATTTTTTAAGAGTCTTAATCTGATCCTTATCATAACCATACACTTCTTCAGCAAACTGTAAAACAGTAGGAACATAATCCTTAGCCTTATAAAAATAGTTATACCAGTGAGCAGACTTAGTCCACATACCTTCACGCTTTTCAGCTTCAAGAGTTTCACCTGGTTGAAATATAGGTTCAGGTCCCATATACTTATCGTCAATGGTTAACCTTGATTTCCTTAGCTTAGTTCTTACTTTATTCTCTGCCATCAATTTGCTCCTTTCATAATATAGTACTATTATAACACGCTTTTAGTGTATTGTACAACACTATTTAATAATAATTAGGCAGGACACACATTTCAATTGATAAGGAGTCGCTTGAAGCGTAGTGTGCCCTGCCATAAACTTAACTTGTTCTTTCGTAATTTTTAATACCCATTACGTAATTTTCTGCTGCATCATTTGCGTAATCTTCGCTATGTCCATTATACCATTCGATACCTAATGCAATGTTATCGATATACATTCGTATACCGTAATGTGATTCGTGACCTAAAGTGCGTAGTACTTCAGCCTTACGGTTTTTAAATTGGCCTGAGCCATGCATCTCGCTAAATAACATGTATTTACTTGTCATCTTCCTTCTCCGCCATTTCTCTTAGTTTATGATACGTCAATACTTTAATTTGAGTTCTAGTTAAATTTGGATATTTCTTTGATATTTTTTTCATTGTATCGTGTTTAATATTAGAATCTTGGATCATTAGCCATGCTCCAGAACATAACATTATAAACAGTCCAGCTAAAAATATGCTACATAAAATTTCAATCATTTTCCTATATGCTCTATGTCTTTTCTTGGTATTACTTGATAAGCACCTTTGTTATACGCAGGAGCTACTGTAAAATTCTTTGATTCTTCGACCTTCCAAGAGGTGTCTTCCGTCTTAGACCTATATGGAGTAAGCGGTGCCGAAGGATACTGTTTGGTAGTCCGTACCGGATTCGAACCGGTGTTGCCGAGATGAAAACCCGGTGTCCTGACCTGGCTAGACGAACGGACCTTTGGTTGACTAAGCGCTTTAGTCTTTCTTTTACGACCGTGTTGATCGTATCTAATTGATCCAATATAATTCATAAGTCACGTGGAGCTTGGTTCATGAGCTCTTCTATCGGCATAGCTTCAGATAAAAAGATTTTATCTCCTGCTCTGTGGTCTTCATAATCACGATGATATTCGCGAGTGACAGAACCATCGTTAAGCGCTGTTTCGACGTATCCATGTTGTGCAGAAATATATTGTGTGCATTTAGCCCACTTCTCTACCGCTCTTTTACGCGCAACGTGTGCGACTTCTTCAGTGTATTGTGTCATGTGAACTCCTGCCTTCCTCGGCCAGTTTAATTAACTCAAACAATTTCTTATCCCAGATCTTCTTGAATTCTGGATTCTGTGCTTTATCTCTAGCATTACGTAAAGCTATTACTCTACGCATGATGTTACTAATCCCAGTCATTCTTACCTTCGTTGTACACATCCATATAAGATGAACCCGCAATATATTCTTGAGTTTCTTTATCAGTGTAATACATATTTTCCTCTTTAAAGCAATCTAGATTGCCTGGTGAGAGATGAGCAGCCTTCTTCATTGACTGAGTCAGCCTAGGTGCTTTGTATTTCGGTTTAGAATAAACCTTCTTTACAGTTTGTTTGAATTGTTGTTCTTCGCGGGCTTTCTCTGCCGCAGCTTTTATCATAGCCATTCTATCCATAATATTATTTCCTCGTTAATAGATATATTATAACACAGTATACTCTAAAAGTACACAGTTATTTTAAATTTCTTCAATTGTTATTTTGTACTCTTTACCATTGATGTCAGAGCAGTTAATAGTTTTTAATGTTGATCGCATCCAACCTTCTTTAGGATGGAGATCCATATTCACACGACTAACATCAACCATTAGACCTTGATCTGAATTAGAATCCATCTCGAGAGCAGGTTTAACAATAGTGTGTGCGATATAGTCACAATACGCCATTCGCGTTGGCATATCAGTCCTTGAGTCGTCTTTCCAAGATCCGTAGTGTCTCATTATGCTGCATCCTCCTCAGAACCAAACATTGAATCCCAACAGGTTGGAGTACAACCCGAGATCAAAAACTCCCTTTGATCCACAGTTGCCTCTGTAAGAAGATCTTGAATAAGACCCTCTCCGCGTAGGTACGCGCAGTACTGATCTTCAGTACAAGTAATGTCCATTCCATTGGACTCGCCTGTTACAGGACTTGTTTTAAAAACGTGTATATTTGTCATATTATTTCACCCATACTTTATTATATTTAGAAGGAAGATTCTCACATGAGAACTCGTCGCTTTTTGCGTAATTTACTACGCCAACACATTCATTGGTAGTGTTAGACCAGTATACATCAGGCATATCCAGCGCGGTTTCTAATGCGCTCACACTGAATCCTAGTACCATACCAGCTGCTGAACCTAGTACAACAGCTTTAATTTTGTCTTTATTAGTCAACATATTACGCTACCTCCAACATTGTAAGAGGACAGTTCCAAAGTAGGCCGTCGACTCTAACAACCGCTTTTGTTCTGTTAATCTTAGTCACTTCGCCGTGCGTGGTAATACCATTGTTATTTTCAAACTTAACTTTAGCACCAATAGAAAGTTTAGACTTTACACCGTGAGCTTTGATAGCTCTTAGTTGCTTTTGTTTAATTTTAATCAATTCAATAACCTCATTCATTTCGTCAGTAGAGTTGATTGCGTTGATTGCGTTTAGTATAGATTTTTTCATAATGTAGATTCCTTATCAATGTTTGTTTATGGGTATATTATACCATGGTTTTTAGTGTTTGTACACCTTTTTTTTAAAAAAAGTATACTATTTTTATATCTATTTTTTATATGTAACAGCTTTTATATAACTTTTTTTCTAATTTATGAGCTTCTTTTTCCCATGGAGAATTCTCATATGAATAATTTCTAGGCTTTTTTCCCTTCCAAGAACCGCTATAACCGTCAAGTTCTCCGCGTAGATATTGTTTTGCATGTACCATTTCATGGGCAATCGTCTGCATTATATCATCGTATTCAATTTTCATGCCTTCTGATGTGCGAGCAATATCAATTTCAACATAACCTTCACTCGGATCTCCCCAACACAATCCTTGGGCTTCTTCGTTTAATGTTGTTTTAAAATTTATAATGATAACCTTAGACCACATACGATCTATTTTTAACTCTTTAGATAGATTTTGAACATAAGTCATTACTTTCTTCTTATGTTTAATCTGCCCTTTAAGAACAAATATGTTCATTTTGAGTCTTTCCTTATCAGTTAAGTAAGTGTATATTATACAGCACTTGCTAGGCAATGTACAATAATATTTAGTTATAGCCCATATAACTTTGGTGAATATATGGTTATAAGCTCCTCTTTTCCTTTCACTTTGATATTTCCTATCTCATCGCATCGATATCCAGGAGGTAGTTGATCCTTAGTGAACGATGATATAATGGTCTTATACTCTATATACTCATGTCGTGCGGCAGTTGCCTCGAGACGGGCTGCAAGATTGACTGCATCTCCAATGACTGAGTAATCGAATCTGGATTCAGAGCCCATGTTACCAACAATGCAATCCCCGGTGTTAACGCCAGTACCAACATTAATATCAGGAAGGCCTCTTGATTTATATACTTCTTTAAGTTCATTTGTTTTAGCCTCTATTTCTATCGCTGATTTAACTGCCATTTCAGCATGATTTTCGCACGGTAATGGCGCGTTCCAAAATGCCATTATACAGTCACCCATATATTTGTCGATGGTTCCACCGTTTGCCAATATGATCTTTGTCATAGCATCAAGGAATTCATTGACTAATTCTACTAATCCTTCAGGATCATCGTTATTTTTATAGTACTCAGATATAGGAGTAAACCCACATATGTCCATGAACAAGAACGTCATTTCTTTTCTATCGCCGCCGAGCTTCATTAAAGATGGATCTTTAACTAATAGATCTACCATATCTGGTGACAAATAAGTGCCAAACTGGCCTTTAATTTGTTCTTTTAGTTTATATGTGACATAGAATCTATTAAATGCTGAATGCGCGAATACTATAAATGCTGCCATAACCGGATACAGTACGTCTAATAATATAAGTGAATACATCCAGTAGTAATGACCAATTGCTACCCAACTTAACATTATCCCTATAGAACCTATTGCTGAGAACCAGGTAGGAGTCTTATATACAATTAAAACAATCAATAGTGATGCAAACAATATTACTAATAATTCTAATTGATCTGCATACCAAGGTCTTTGTATCTGAATATTATTTACTACGGTAGATATTAAGTGAGCCTGGATATCGTGTGGTAACATTGCTCCTGTCGGAGTTGATACAGGATTTACTAATCCACCTGCACTTAATCCCAGTATAATAATCTTTTCATCTGGAAGTGGGTCACCAAATGATATCCTTTCGTACTCATTCCAATACGCTATTTGAACGTTTGAATTAGGTGTTGTACCCATTGGAGGTAAAGATCCCATTCTAACCCATTCAACTCCAGCGTCTTTAATCTTAATCGCGAGGTTTGGCTGAAATTCCCATACTCGTAATATCTCTAATGCAACTGATGGATAAAGATAATCATTAGCCATGATTGCTAATGGTGACTCTCTTACTATACCATCAACTGATGGTGCAACTGTAACTGTACCTACTCCGTCTGCATGCTCTCCCATGACCGGACTTCTAATTCCGCTATAAGAATATAACCAATCAGACGGATCTCCTTTTCCTAATTTACCAAAGCCTCTTACTGGTTTATCTCCTTGGGCTTTATTACTTACAAATGATGATAGTATTACATCACGATTTTGCATTGCGTCTATTAACTTGGAGTCTTGGCCGAATCTATCAGCCTCAGTAAATCCCATATTAAATACATAAGCATTATTTTCTGGATTAGAATTTAACCAATCAGCATATACATCTCTACTAAACGGAAACTGACCGTACAACTCTAAGGATGATTGATCAATATCAACTATGACTATATTATCGGATTTGATTGGTTTTTGGTATGATTGAAGTGAATCAAAATAATTTAAACGAAACTGTTCAACCAGCTTCGGATCTAAAACTCGTACCGTTAATAATACAACTATGGTAAGTAATACTACTTTCCAATTATACATATTACCAGTCCTTTAATATATTTACCATTATTAGTATACCACACAATATATTTATTCCTACGATAAAGGTTCTTATCACAGCTATAGCATTTTCAGTTTCTGGCTTATATCCATCTTCTTCATCAAATGCTCCTAAAGCATGTTTCCATATTTGCCAATACTTTTTCATTGCTGTGTCACTGATACATTACAACCGCCTATTGTTAAACAATTTTGCATAAGGTTATATGTCTGGCTTGGACCACCAGTTTGTATTAAGTTTAAATTAGTGGGTGATGAACCATCGAGAACCACCGTTGCATTATGCGCACCATAATGTTGATGTATACTTACAGCATTACCATCGTTATTAATAGTTAAATCTAAATCTTTAGAACCAGAACCTGCTTGAGTAAACCATACACTATTATTATCACTAACAATGTCCATTTTTAATGTATGGTTTGGATTTGCAGTACCTGACTTTTGTCCACCACGTACCCAGTTATAATCTCCATCAATATCGATTTCCATTTCATGTCCAGCATCTTCATGAGTATCTCTACTACAAACAGTACTCGTAGAATATATAAATTTACATCCTTGACCTACATCAACCATATTTGAATCACCATCGATGTCAATCCATATTTTATTAACATCAGTACTATTGGTATTATTCCATTGCTCTACTACGACTTGATTATAATCTCCCGTGATTCCTTGATTTTTTTTAAGAACTTCATTTCGATTACCTTCTTGCAAAATGGCTGTATCTAATTGATAACCATATAATATAGTATCAATTTTATTATTGTCACCCTTTTGTTGCCATTCCAGTCTTAGGTTATCACCGGTTTGAGTTACATATATTTCATTATCTGCATGAGCAGGTTGACACGAAACTACTATTGTAACGAGTATTAATTTTAATTTTTTCATCATTGCACCTGTGTAATATTAATAATAATGCTTTGGCCATCGCCTAATAAAATTTCAGATTCTTTTTGATCTGTGATAGTCCTAATTGTTGCTGATTGAGATAGTAACATAGTAATACTTATAACACCATCTACATTTCTAAAAAATTTAACTGTATCTGCGCCTTTATCGACCAATGAGTTGTATTGTGTATCTACATCGAATCCTACTTTAGTTCCGTCCAATCGTATTCCAGCTTGTAATGCGCTTCGATCTAATGCTGTCTTTTTATCTAATTCCATGACGATATCTAATATGTCCTGTAAAAAATCTACGTCAAGGAAGTCAATATCAAGTTCATTAAATTCTAAATCATCGAATGCTAAATAATCTTTTTCTAATTCAGTAAATTCTAAAAAGTCAACATCGAGTATATTATCATTATCGTTTTCATTTAGAATACCTTCTTGATCTTTGACTTCTTGAATTTCTTTAGGTTCAACTATAATAAATATATTACTTATCATATTGCTGTCTATACCAGAAAGAACTACTGGACGAGAAGGAGCACTGTCATAAGAAGATATTATAGAAGCTTGATATGCTTCTTCTAATGTTACTGTTCCACCATCATTAGTTATAATAATCTTACCTGAAGCTTCTCCTGTCTCTTCATCCGGCAGTAATATAATTAATGATTGGCCTATCTCATCAATGGTTGTGGTAAAATCCGTACCTAATATTGCTATCTCAGCAGTAGGAGTTGATAATTTAATATTAGATTTTTTAATTCTTTTGCCGCGGCCTGAAGTAAATCTTGCTGTACCTTGAGCCATTCTAATAGCCATCTTAGACTTAGATGGATCTGGATCGTAATATGCTTCGTCAATATAAATTCTAGTATGTTCTATTATAGACAGTTCTTCTTCATCTAAAAATTCGATGAGCATTCTACCATTGCCAGTTACTGCAGTATCTTTTAATTTAATACCAGGAATGAATGCGCCAGATACTGATAATTCCTCGCCACCACTACGTACGAGAGAAGCTACGCCAGTTTGTTCAATAATATCTCCTATAGATTCAGCCGAATGAACTGAACCTATAAGAAATAAACTAGTTAGCGTCAGACTGTATAATATTAATGTCCGAATGTGTTGTAGCAAATGTTGCGTCAAGGATTGCATTGTTAGTTATTCCCGTCGTTGAACCAGTATTTTGACCTACAAATATAAAGTTGTAGTCTCCAGTTACAGCCACAGTTTGTTTATTATCCGAACCGTCTTCCATTGTAGTTTGAATCCAGTTGTCAGAACCAGTAACGTCCCAATTAAATGTAGCATTCGATGAATTAACAAATATATTTGCAGTATTATCAGAACCAGTAATATCTAAGTCCATATCTAAACTATCTGATGAAGCTGCAGTAGGATTCCAAGTTGCCCAGAAATTCTGTTGTCCAGTAGCTGTTCTTGACCAAGTTGATCCACTAACTGTCCAAAATTTTTCCGCACTAGTTTGTCCAAACAGCGGAGTACCTAGATTATAAGTATCATCATCATTACCTGCTCTAAATACAATACTGTTAGTATTACCAGTAATAGCAGAATCAATAGTCATAGTATCAGCAGTATTCGCCACACCAATCTTTTGATTCCAAGTATTATAGTTACCAGTAATAAAGTTATTAATAGTAGAACCAGCTGTAGCAATTGTACCAAACATTTTGTTATAATCGCCGTCAAGTTTTAAATCTAAATATGAATTTGACACCGTCATTATCATATCAGCAGATGTACCACTAAAATCATCACCACCATACTTGTTACCTGCACCGATTTGTTGAATAGTAAGCTCAACATTATCACCAGTTTGTGCAATAAATATTTCATTATCATTTGCATCGCCAAATGCATTTGACGTCAATATAATTCCTAATATTACGAACAATCCACTTTTATTCATGTTCATTATTTTCTCCTGTTGTAGAATGTTTTTCGTTTACTCCATCATGCTGATGAGGATGCCGATGACCATTCTCTATTACCCAATGACCTCTATCATGCCCTTGGTATATTAACTCTAGTACTGCTTCTTCGATTGCGGCACGCGTTGCGTAAGTCACACTCTCGTTAAAGCTATTACCATCTTCAATCTCCACAAGTTTAGTATCCATATCTACGAATCTAAACACATCATAACCACCGCCTACAGACAAGATAGATTTTTTAGTCTGTACGTTTAACAAAATTTCACCCGTAAGAGTTGAAGTTGCCCTCAAGCTTACGATTACCGAATCTCTCTTATATTTGACAGAAGACCCAATACCTAAGTATCTTGCTCCTCGTCCTCCACTCTCGATATTAGTATCATATCCAATAATACCACCATCAATAATAATTCCTGCAAAGAGTAAAGGCTGAAGCTTCTTATCTTCTGCTTTCTTTTCAAATTCTTCTCTTGCAGATCTAATGATCTGTCTTTCTTTTACTAAGTTGTCTAATCCAACACGTTCTACTACTCTAAACCAGCTTCCCTTTCCAGCTGTTTTTAGTGCATCAATTACAAATGCATTTGCGCCTTGTGTTACGGCAGTAGAAAAATCAGCTATGTTATCTCTATTTTTTCTTTGCCCTGTCAGGTCTTGGAACCTATAAACTGCAACAATAGGTTTATACTTCGCTGCTGGTAAATTAGCAAGTCGCTCTGAAGCAGGTAATGTAACAACTACCGCTTCTTCTTTACAAGTGCCAAATGCTTCCATAAAATCTGTAGTACAACTATCGTTCATACTAGGTATAGCAGCGCATCCTGTTAAAAAGATAAAAGCTAAAACCATTAAATTTTTCATTAGAAGGATCCTGCTCCTATCGGAACGTCTAATATAGTCGTTGTTCCATCTTCGCTTGTGACTGTAATTCTAATAATATCAGTCCCATCTACTCCACCTCCGATAATAGTTTCATATGTTATCGAGTTACCTTCAATATCAAATGTACCAAAGGTTGCTGCAGTTTCATTACCAAACATATTATCTACTAACTGTTTAGCAATCTGTGCATAAATTCTGCTCTCTAAATTTCGTAAAAACTTAGCTTGAGTTGTATTGTTAGCTTCTCTTTCAGCTTTATCTAAAGCTGCTTGTACATCTTCTTTTATTTTATCTCTTCTAGATTTCTCTTGATTTTCGATAGTTAAAAAATGTGCAGAAGTACCTACCCCACTAAATGATGGGTTCTTAAATTTAAATGTTATGTCGGCTTTAGCATACGGACTTAATAACATAAGAATTATAAGCATGGGCCAAAATAGTATAGAAAACCACACTAATGCTTTAACACTCCATTCGTTTATTTTATCTAATATATTCATTTCTTTTTATTTTTCCTCTCGTTTTCTTTATATTCTAATACTACATTCACCTTTTGCTGCAACCTAATCATATCTTGGTCAAGCATACGAGTTTGATCAATAACCCTTATAAGAGCAAAATGCATCTCTTCGATTTTTGGCTCAATTTCTGCGCCAATAAACCACCAAACATAATATATAAAATAGCCTAGTCCAACCATCATTACAATGGGAAAACCATATTGTTGTATAGCATCAACCATACTAAATTCTACTGCAACTTCCATTATTTTCCTTTATAGTAATAGTATGGACTATCCATCCATCCCATATAATGCATTAATCCAAATACTCCTATTATAAGTATTACAATTCCTAGGCCTTTCCAAGTATCTGGATCACTCCAATCATTACTTGCTGACACCTTCTTCCATACTTTACCATTTATTCTAGTCTCGTCTGACATCCAATTTTCCGTCCTCTACAAAATTTTCAGCACGGGCAATTCTATCAATATCTGGAGTTAACTCTAAAGCACTACTCACAAGTAAATCTATTTTTATCATATCGTTATTCATCGTGCGTGCACGATTCTCCAGTGATTTACAAAACATAGTAAGTGTACCAATTTGGTCTACTATACCATTTAATATTTGTTTAATCACTAAAAATATAAAAAAGCCCATGACAATACTTCCGGCAATAGGTGCACCTACGTCTCCTATTAAACCAAATACTTCGTTCATTAGCTAGACTTTGCTATACTAACAGCTTTAAGTCCTGCTCCACCTTCTAGTGTATCAGCTGGCATCTTACTTATAAGTTCGATAGCTTTAGATGGAATTGTCATTGTACCAATAACTGTTGATCCAGTCTTTTGTGTCATGACTAAGTCACCTGCAGTACTGTTATACACCCTTACTAGAGTAGCGTTACCTAATGCCGTTGCTGAACTAAGGTCCCCTTGAGCTGCCATTAATTTAATTTTCATTGTTTATCTCCTATTAGATATTTTCTAAGCGTGACATAAGTCTTTCCGCTCGGTTAGTTACTTGCTTATGCCATCTAGAATCTCTTCCTTCAACAGCTGCTTTTTTCCAATCACCACACTGCAAAGCTGCGTTGTGATTTTTAAATTTGCTTAATCTGGTTCTACCCATATTAAACATCATATTAGCAATTACTTGTTTTACTTCTTCTGGATATCCGTCCCATGCTTCATGCAAGATTCTACAATCGGCAATAACTGATTCAACATCTCGTTCGAAGCATTCAAATGTTCTTTCTTCGGAAACTGCTGTTCCGACATCTTGCCCATACTCTGGATCTGATTCAAGGACCAAGTGTCCAATTCCGAAAGTTGGGTAGCCCAAATGGTCCTTATAAATTTCATTTACTTGACCCTCGTCTATAATTAATTGTTCTCTTAATTGTTCAATATTCATATTCTTTCCTTTAATTTATATTATATCGTGCGTATGCTTTAATAGATCCATACTCAAGTGTATTTTTATTAAATACTACACCCCAGCACCAAATAACATCGCACTCAAGATGTGTTGTTGGTTGTAATGGATAATCTAATTCATGAGTTGTGCAAAATTCTTTTATACGTTTTGGTGTTGCATATACATAAGCATCTACCCAGTCTCCAACTGACCCATCTACAGAGTGAGTTATAGCGTAAAAAGTATTTCCTACAGGAAGCACTGGTTGAGGCCCATAATAACGCTCCGTTACTATTTTAAGCAATACTTCATTAGTTACTAAGTCGAATTTCAAACCGTACCAATTTATTAAATCATCGTTTAAATAGCTTGTTTTAAAATTTAATTGTAAAGCTTCACTTGGGTAATTGCCAATGTCATACCAGCTGATACTAGGATTTTGATAAGGTTCTCTATAAGGATCATACTTACCAACTATATTAAGTTCTGATCTATTAAAATTAATATACTCTGGAAATGCTGATTCAAGTTCTTCTAATATAGTCACACCTTCTGGTAATACAATATTATAGTCTTTCCTAACTATATCACCATTAACATAAACATCCATTCGTGTTTTATTGTGGTTTTGATTATATACATTATACAAAGCGCTTTCTGTTAACGCTGAATCAATATTATCCTGTACTAATTTAATGTCGTCATTATTATGATATGGAGCTTCAATATAATTATCATCCTTATTATAAACTGCATAAGATCCAGATTCGTCTGTTCGTATTGTAAATTCTCTATTCATAATTTAACCAAATCCTCTTTCTGTTTTTATTGTTGCTGCCGCTATCTGATTAACAGATTTACTTGAATCGGTAGTTAATCCATCAATCCAATCTTGTACTGTCCCAGGTAACATTCCTATATTATATGTTCCAGGCCTACTATTTTGTTCAAACCAATATACAGTATTATCGTCAGTAATTGCTCCACCTAAGGTTCCTTCGTAATTTCCACCTAAGGTTACTGCATAGTCTAACCATGCTTCGCATTTTGTAATGAATGCAGCTCGTTGAGCGTCAGTTAAATCTACCAGAGTGATATCACCTTGTCTCCAGTCACCTGTTGAATCTACTAATTTATCATTTCCATATCCAGTACAACCTAATGTTCTTATTATAGAATATGATCCATTAGATATAGTAAAGAAGCACCAAGCTTCAACTTCATAGTCAACACCATCTTCTACATATCCTGCATCTGCAGTCATCTCTAAATTATGTAGTTCATTATTTGTTGATGCAGGTACTTTAAATATTTGTCTTAATTGACAGTCGCCTTTAGGTTTTACATATACTGTTTTATCATAATTAGATACAGCATTCATATTACATTCTTCTAACACTGTAGGTAATGACCAACCTAACTCTCCAGCCTTTGTTCTTGTTTCCCACTTATGAGTTTCTAATTTCGCACTTGCTGCAGTATTACCTACATAAGTATAATCTGATGATACAGGAAGAACTACCGGTGTAATTGCATTAACTACCATATCTGGAACAAAAGCAGCAATTTGTTCTAGGATATAATCCTTAGCTAATGTTGCATTAGTTAATAAAGAAAAATCTTGGTCTGTGCCATCAATTAATCGTACAGTATGTCCAGCCGCAGTAAGGGGTGTTACCAAATAATCAAATGTTGTTGGCATA